>Ga0074195_1000206_pt1 | contig 142776 bp, 108 predicted proteins | sample EPASupsiteHSE623_FD_64525 | JGI IMG/M metagenome (GOLD analysis project Ga0074195, IMG submission 64525) | Bioremediated contaminated groundwater from EPA Superfund site, New Mexico - Sample HSE6-23 | ecosystem: Environmental > Aquatic > Deep subsurface > Groundwater > Contaminated ...
GAAAGCCAGAACGCTTTGCCGCGGACGTGTTGGCGCGATGGAAGCACTCATCGGGCCCTCCAAGATCACTGTCCGTGTCCAGGTGAATCGCCGAGACGCGCCTCATGATTTGTGCCGCCCGTGTCTCCGACCGATGTGCTACGATGCCGGTCACGAACGACGACTAAGACTGGAGACTCTGGGAGATCTCCGACCGGGGACTCGCCGGCATTCTTTTCCAGATGGAGGAACCCGGGCAGCTGCTCGTTGGATTGGTGATGCTGGCCGGGCTCGTGTCCATTTCCGAGGAGATCCTGTTCCGCGGAGTTCTGTTCGCCGCCCTCCGGCGCTCCAAGGGGCCTGTGTCCGCGGTCCTGCTCAGCGCCTTGTTCTTCGGATTCTGTCACACGACGGAAGTAGTATTGCCGACTCTGATGGCAAACTCGGCCGAAACGGGACTGTCCATGACGCCAAGAAGCTTGTCCCGGCTACAAGAGAACCTTTTCGGCGAAGGTCTCGCTAGGACCCAAATCTCCAGGATACGGTCCCGCCAAATGTCCAGGACCGAAGGTCAACATCCCACGAGACCGGTTCGGACGTGGAGCCGGAGAGATTGTGCACCGGGGTTGTTGTCTCGAACGAACTCCCTTTGACGAACGCGCCCAGCGTCAGGTCGCGCTTGAGTTTCAGCCCGTAGCTGGCCAGAAACTCCATGAAGGAGCCATCGGTTACGTCGAAGTCCGCGTACTCCGAAAACCCTGTCTGGGTCGAAAAATTGTACTTCAGTGTTCCCCGTGTCAGTGGAGACGCGACAAACCGCACCAGCAGAGAACTGGCGGAAAAGGCTTTGTTGACCTGGACGCCTATGAGCGGAGTGTACGTATTGAGAACGTAATCGTCCGTAGTGTTGTCGTTGTAGTTCACTTTCGTGTTGATGTGCCTCCAGCGGACTCCGGCGAGGATGTCGACGGGACCGGACACTCGGCGTTTGAGGAGCCCCTGCGCTTGCCACCAATCGTAGGATGGTGCGGTGAAATCGACTGGTTGACCGCTCGGAGCATTAAACCAGGTCCCATGGCCGGTGCGTGGTTGCAGGACTCCACCGGATAAGATCAGACCATAGTCGTGGTTCAGATTCACGTCCTGGGAAGCCTCCAACCAGAAGCCCTTGAGCGGCCAGGCTGCTGTTCCGGTTGAACTCGTACGCCGCAAAGCCCACGAGTTCCCATTCGAAGAAGTTTCGAGCCAACCCGCGTACAGAGAGGTCGTCCCCCAGCAACTGGAGGAAGCGCCTTTGTCGTTGCCACAAGCATTGCCCGAAGGCTGCGAGGAGATTGCTCCAGCGCCGGCCCCGGCGCTAGATCCCGAGGCCCCTTGAGCTGTGGCATCCACAGGCGAACTCCAGAGCACCATCACACTCACAAGCACAGCCCAGAGTCTTTTCACGGAATTCCTCCCACGAGCGATGTCATTTTTTTGCGGAGCAGACTCCATCGTCACATATTGTCAGCGCGATCTTATCACGAACGGCGAGTAGAATCGAATCTCGGAGTCGAACAGCACCCCGGAAGCACACGAGGGCACTCTGTTCAATCGCTCACAAGATGGGGTATGTGGCCAACGATCGATGAATAATCTGGCCAACCGAGCCCTGGGGTTATTGATTGTCGTATTGAGCCAGATTGCATCACCTTGGCTCCGGACCTCTCGTGAGTGGAGAGAAAATGTGGAGGGTAGGGCCGCGGACTTGAGGGCCGGGAGCAAAGCTCGCGACCGGCCTGAACCGGCGGAAGAGGTCCGCATAGTTCCGTGCCTGGGTCGGATAGAGAGCCGGATCCTTCAGGACAGGCTCGTAGACGGCGCTGTTGACGATGAAGTAATCCAGATGGGTAGGAGTCAATCCGTCCGGATAGACGTCGCTGATCGAGATGATGCGCCACATCGTGAACCGGCAGTCCAGATCGACCGACCCGACTTCCTGCAGAACCCGTGTCGGGCGATCCCGATGGGCCCGGTCCAGGAGCCATTGGCTCGCCAGCCCATTCGTGGACGGAAGACCGAAGGCATTCGCCGCATGATAGGCCGACTGCACCGGGAGCACAGTGGCCAGTGCCAGAAGCGTCACCCGAACGAGGGAACTGCAGCGCCTCGGGATGACCGACGAGACTCCCAGGGCCGCAAGCAGAGCGATGTAGGGGGAGAGCGGGAGAGCGTAGTGCCACCAGTGAAGGGAGCCACGAGTGAGGAACAGCAGGTAGCTCAGGGGAACGAGCAACGCGACTAATGTCCTGAAGTCTCGCCGACGAACGACGAACCCGAGCCCGAGGAGTGCGAGCAGAAAGCTCGATGTACCCAAGTCGGCGCGCATGGGACCGGCCAGATAGAACCACAGGTTTGAAAGGCCCGGAATCCCCTGCTGGCCGACGCGGTGCGAGCGAGCGTCATCGACGATCCCCTCGACAAGCCCTCGCCACTCCGATAGAGCCCAGGGAGCGACACACACAAACGCCCCAGCGCAGCTGGTAAGCGCGACAACGATCCTGCGATCGAGGACCAAGTCCGCACCCCGGGCGCACCAAGCCGGCCAGAGAGGCATGATCAGACCGCTCACGACTGTAGTCCAGCCGATCAAAAGCAGGCTGGAACGGACGAACAGCATTCCGTCCGAGAATTTTTGATAACCCAGCGACGAATGTGTCAACGCGATCCAGTCCTCGTCCGTCAAAGTGCCGGCAATCACGGTAATCAGACCCATGCAGGCCACTAAGGATCCGATCAACCAGGCTTCCCGCCGTCCGACAATCCTCTTTCCCCAGTGGCCTGAAGCCGCATGCACAGTGATGAGCGGGGCAAGCATGACTAGACCGGGCCACTTGGAGGCCCCAGCAAGACCGATGCAGCAACCTGCGATCGCGTACCTTTTCACGGTTCCATGCTCTGCCAGCCCCACGAGGCTCAGGGACGACGCCAAGAGGAAGAGCACCAGCAAGTGGTCCTCCCGGATGACGTGGCACATGTCGATTGCCTGGAGGCTGAGTGCATAGAGAAACGCCGCCAGCAGTCCCTCCCCCCACGACCTTCCAAGGCGCAGCACCATCAGGTGGACGAGCAGCACCGAAATCACGTCGAACAGGGCACATAGACCCCTTCCCGCGATGACCAATTTGGAGAGGTTGCGGCCATCGTTGCGCCAGGCCTGGAACGTCCGAGGATCGCCCCTGAGTCGATCGATCTGATACATGCCGCGATACAGGGCGCCCAGTGCCGTATGGATGGTGCAAGAGGGCCCCTTGTACCAGCGGGGATCGAGCCTGCCGGATGCAACATCGAGAGCCGCGGCCACGAAGCTCTTCTCGTCGAAGTTGGGCATGAAGGGCAGCCCATGGCCTACGTGGAGCAAACGCAACGAGGCCGCCACCACCAGAACGACACCCAACGTCATCGGACGCCAGATTCGATCACAGGCGATCCTCGAGCACGAGACCTTGTTGAGTAGGGACGGACCCACGCCAGACATGGCTTTTCTCCGATCCCCTCGCCACGATGGCCTATGCGGCGAGCTGACGCCGACGTGTATAACCCCGTCTTGTTCACCGAGCGGGCGAAAATGTTAGCAAGGCACCCTCCAACCGCTTACGATGGGCGTTGACAAAGACGAACACCGAAGCGACGGAGGAGTGCCTTTGGTGACACCAGCGTAGCCGAGATTCGACCCGCTTTCAACGGATCTCTTTGAGTTTAGACAGTCGGAGAAAGGCGATCGACGGGGTTTCTCCGCCGACCGTCATCAGCGTCGAGTCGTCGGACCACCAGACATCCTTTGAGTAGTGGGTGGACTTTCAAGAGGCCTCCGGCTACCATCGGCTTTGAGACTCCGATCCGATGCTTCGCACCTTCCTCCTCACGCTTCTCGCCTCGACTCTGCTGGCCCTTGCGCTGTTGCCGCTCCCAGCAAGCCTTCCGGGGGCCGGCGGGGATTCGTCGTGGGCGTGGGCGCTCCAGGAGTTCCGTGTCCGGGGGACCCGCTGGGGCACCGACGCGGTCTTCACATACGGTCCGCTGGGATTCGTACACCCACGGATGTACGATCCTCGCACGTTCTTCGTCGTGTTTTCCTGCTGGGCTGCGCTGGCGATCCTCGGGGCGGTCGCACTGGTACGGATTTCAACGGTCCTGAGCCGGCCTACGATCTGGACAGTCGGAACGGCCGCTCTACTGGCGTGGCTTGCTGCTGGCCATCCGGACTCCGCCGTCATCCTCGTGCTCGCCGTGATGGCCAGGGCGCTGCTCGCCCCACAAGACAGGATCTCCGCCGTCGACGTGACGTTGGCCATCAGCGCAGGCATCATCGGGTTGACCAAGGGAACTTTTCTTTGCCTCGCAGTCGCGCTTGCCCTGAGCGCTCTGGCCTGTGTACCGTTCGAACGCCTCGCCCGCTTGCGGGTATTGGCTGGCGTCGACGGCTCGAACGCCCCATACAGATCCGCGGTCGTCGGGATTTCCATCGCTCTTGGCTTGTTCGGAGGAGCGTTCGCTCTGGGGCAGCGACCCGTCGACGTGCTTCGTTTCCTCGAGTGCACGATCGACCTGGCGTCCGGCTATCCGGATCTGGCCTCTCTGGAGGGTCCGACGACCCCGGCCATGGCCTATCTGGTCACCCTCGCCGTTCTGCTCCTCGGCCTGGTGAAACGTTGCTCGAACGGCCAGCTCCCGGCAACTCCAGCATACGTCGTGTGGGTGGGCCTGGCAGGATTCTTGGCCTTCCGCGCCGGCTTCACCCGGCAGGATTCCCACGTTGGAATCGCCGTCCACTCGCTCGCCGGAATCGTGTTGCTGAACCTGGACTTGTGGTTCTGCGGTGGCACGCGGGCCACTGTTCTGGCCGGGAGAGCTGCGTTGGCTCTCGCCGCGGCATTGGGCGTGTTCGCTCATCAGTCACGGCAGGGGCAACTCGGTCTTTGGGACACCGGCGTCCTGCAGCTCAATGAGATGGGTGTCCGCGCGCGGCATCTCCTGGCCCTCGGTCGGACCCTCGAGGACCATCACACGGCCTTCGCCATCGCCAGGGAGCGCATCGGTCGTGCGTCGGGTCTGATCGGCCTCAATGGAAGCGTCGACGTCCTTTCGACCCGCTTCGCCCCCGTCCTCGCCGCGGGTCTTGATTGGCGGCCTCGACCCGTCTTCCAGTCGCATCTCGTGACCACGGATGCGTTGGCTCAGAGGAACGCCAGGTGGCTCGAGGGATCCAACGCACCCGAGACGCTTCTCGTTTCGCTCGAGTCGATCGATCATCATCCTCCGCTGCTCGAGGATCCAGCCATTTGGCCGGTCGTGTTCTCTCACTACGACGCAACGGATCTGCGAGGACCCTGGCTCGTGATGCGTCGAGTCCATGTTCCGGGAGTCTGTACTCGTGGGCCGGAGCGTACTGTGCGGGGAATGTTGCAGGAGGAGATCTCGATCCCCGAGACCGGACCAGGGGCTGTCTGGGCGCGCGTTGAAGTCTTGCCAAGCCTTCCGGGTTGCCTGCGCGCCGCTCTGCTGCGGCCCGCGCCGCTGGCGCTCGACCTGCAGCGCAGCGACGGAGTCTGGCGGACATTTCGCATCCCAGCGCAGCTTGCACGAAGCGGTTTCATCCTGTCGCCGCTGGTCGAAACCACGGGCGACCTGCGGACCGTGGCGCTGGCCGTCGGCGGGCGTGAGATCCCTCGGGTCCGAAAACTGCGGCTGCGCCCCGAGGACGAGACTTTGAAGTGGGCGTTCGCCGAAGAGATTCGCGTGACCGTGTCGAGTCTGACGATCTCGCCAGCGCCGCGATGGATCCATGACGCCTGGCGGGCTGACCTGCCGGTGTCCAACCGGTCGCCCATCAGCCGGGACGGACCAGCACCGCGTGGAGTCTCTCTGCCTGGCTTGGGGCCGGTAACGCTCGCACCATCCGGTTCTCGGCTCTCTTTCCCGGTGTCCCCGCTCGTCCATTCTTTGGAGCTGGGTTACGGCGTGCTCCGTCCGGGAGGAGAGGATCTCATCGCGTTCACCCCGTACGAGGAGGTCCAGGGCCCACGCGTGGCGGGGATCAGACCGAAAGAGCTGCAGAACCTGGTCATGTTCCAGGTCAAGAGTGAAGGCCCGGGGCACCCGGCGTCCGGGACCGTCTTGGCCGTGCAGTTCCTGCCGACCGATCGCTCCACGTGGGAAGCCGGCGCCACCACGGTGCGGCTCTCGCCTGGCACGAAAACTCTGTCGCTGGAGACCCTCTACCCTTTTCCGATCACGATCCAACCCGGAATGCCGGTGTGGACACGGATCCGGTTCCGCGACGGGTCACCCGATCGATAGAGGAAGATCTCGACCATCACATCCGCATTGACCATTTTCCCAAATTGACCATTTTCCCAAGAAGAAAACCCCCGCCACGAGGCGAGGGTTATTCTTTCCGAGAGCCCGGCGATACGTTGCCGATGCTGTCTACAGATTCAATGCCAAGCTGGAGTCGGGCGCTGATCCCACGGCCGGCAAACCGCTGGTCGAAACCGTGTTGGTCGAGGTTCCGGCGGTCGTGGAGGTCACGTTCGAGGTGGCGGGGAGTGTGGCCACTGTGTTCGACGACGTCGAGGTCGATTGCAGCGTCACTGGGCTCGAGGTCTGGAACAGAGACAGGTCGGTGGGCGAGAACGCTCTCACGATAACCTGGTCGCCAGCCTGCAGGTTCAGGCTACTCACGTTGATTCGGAAGAGGGTTCCGCTTGCGCTGACTGTGACCCCGTCGTTCGCATCGAGGTTGGCCATTGCCGAAGCGAGGAGCTGTCCGGAGTTGGCGCCAGAAGCTCGGTACAGACCGACTTGGAGCTTGGTGGAAATGTTCGCCGGATCGTAAGCCTGGCCGTACACTTCCGTCGTGTTGGCAGCGCTCACTGAGACCTGGAACTGCTGAGCATTGGTCGGCGCGGCCGCGGTGGTCTGAGTGGTCGTGGTCGTAGCCCCGTACGGGGTGTACTGGCTGGGCGTTATGTACTGACCTGGCATCACGTACTGACCCTGGGTCACGTACTGGCCCTGATTGACGTATTGGCCCGGCGTCACGGAGAACCCCAGAGAGGTCTGCCCCAGAATCGACGTGGAACCTGAGCCCGACAACGAAGCTCCCAGGTTCGACTGGATCGACAGTCCGTTGCCGGATTGACGACAGCCCAGGTTCGACAGCGATACTCCCACGATCAGCATCGAAGCGACCATCAGGCGAAGACCACGGGAGAGAACATCTCGGGGCTTGAGTTCGGTTGCTGCCATGGCGTGACCTCCTAGTAGCCGAGGGGCTTTTTTATCGGGCGCCTCGTCGGCGATCGTTTTCCCTTTTGTGACAAATTATGCACGACCGGCCGTCGGAGTTTTGGCTATCGCACGGAAATCGGAGTTTTGTGGCTATTGCTCCGAAATGGGAATCAGGTCGGTTTCCGGGCGCAGGCGAACGGCTCTGTGAAGTCTCGGATCCCCGAGTCCGCTGGGGGTCGGGATTCTCAGGACCAGGGAATGGGTACTCGATCGGTCCGGCTCTTTTGCCGACACCCGCTCGCTCTCGAGAACGGTGAAATCGACCCGGAGATATCGATTCCCGAAATCCCGATCGCCGATGAACGAGAACCGACACTGTCCCAGTGGGGCTTGCGAGAAGGTCCGGCTCACGCGCCTGCCGCCCTTCACTTCGGTTCGTTTCAGGAAATACAGGCCGGAGCGCTTCTTCATTCGTTCGTAGAGAACCGGCCTCAGCTTCACCTCTTCCCCGGAGAAGGCCACCTTGTAGAAGGAAACGCACGCCTCGTTGATGAGGAGGGTCTCCTTGCGGGCCGGATCGATCCCGAGCTGCCGAATGTCCTGAAGAATAGCTTCCTCCAAGATCAGGGCGCTCTGCAGGACCGCCGTGGATTGGGATGCGCGATTCATCCGATCACCGGCTGTGAAAAGTCCCAACAGAGCGACCAGCACGATGGAACCCAACGTGACGGCAACGACGACTTCCACGAGGGTATAGGCACGGGATCCTGTTGCGGTCTCGCTCCGACGGGCTTCTGGATCAGAGCGCTGCACGCTCGGATCAGAATGGAACACGGGAAGCGTCGCGTTCATTCGATCACCGTGCCAAGCGGGTGGGTGAGCAAGGTGAAGACAATGGGCGGGGGGCCGGAGACATTGACCCTGGCAAAGGCAGGGACAGGTCCGGCCCAGATCACGCGCCGCTGTCTCATCCGTCGTTCCACGCGGATCGATTTGTGGGTCCCTTTCACGGTCACGACCATCTCGATGACGCCCTGAGGTGGCAGACCCCGGTCACCATCCGCCGCGGTTTCGTCCGAATAGGCCCCCACGATTTCGACCCCAACGTCGCTGATCAGCATCTCTGGGGTCTCTTCTCGAAAGACCTCCCTGGCCTTCAAGGGCGATATCTTGCGTCCGGTGGGTTTATTCGTCGGCGCTGCCAGGACCTCGAGCAGGAGCGCTCGCCAGTTGTCCGGGCAGGCAGGAGGGATGGCCTGCCCCGTGTCCAGGCTGACACGCAGAAGGCCGACCGCCTCGGACAGGGCCGCGTCGGCAGCCTCCAGAGCCAGCCGCGCATTGAGCGTGCGTCCGTAGACTCGACCGGTTCCCGAGCTCATGAGGTAGCCGGCCATGGCCATCATGGCGAGGAGGACGAGGAGGCATACCACCATGATCACGATCGAACCCTGGCCCGAGATTCCTCGAACGCTTCCTCCGGTAGCTTTCCGGGAGACATCCCGAACGCCTCTTGACCCACTCGGGCATTGAGAGGCCATTCCACCGGTTGCGCCACCCGCCCGACACGCGCCCGAGCCCGGCTTCTGGGATCGGTTCTCAATGCAGGTGGTCACGCAAGATGAAGCGAGCATACACGACCTTGTTCGGGCGCTTCGAGGAACGCCCATCATTGGTCCAAGAAACCTGACACACGAACAGATCCACGCTGGGGGAGACCTCCTGTTCGAGCCGGACTTTCATCGAAAGCCCGTTCCGCGCCACGAGCTCATCGATCCGCACGCATCCCATCAGACGGTAGACTTCGGGAGTCTTGGTCCACAGATCGACGGCCTCCAGGCTCTTGGGTTCCCCCGACACCGGGGTGAGAAAGGCCTGGACGTTGTCCTGGCCCAGACCGAAACGCTCGATGGTCGCGTGGCAGATTTCTTCGGCAGCGATGCGCACCCGATCGTACTTGAGGGTTCGAAGATTCTGGCTGGCCATATACATGACGGGCAACCCGAGAGAGCTCACGATCGCGATGGCAATGAGCACCTCGACGATCGTGAACGCGGACTTCGCCGGAACGGCAGAGCCGTGGATATGGAAGCCTGCTGACGTCAGAGCCGTGTGGCGACCCGATGGCGATTCGATCCGTTTCATGGCTCGCGGATTTGTGCGCATTCGTTCACGAACACCCGGTTCGCTCTTCCACGGAGGGCCCTTTTGCCGAATCTCACCAAGGTCACGACGATCGGCGTCAGGATGACCATCAAGAGCCCCGTGTCGATGGAACCTCCCGGTGTTGCCACCTGACAACCTCCCCCTCCGCCAGTGCCCAGCTTTCCCACGCTCCGGCCCGATGAATCGTTGCCATTCCCGTTGGTGTTCGTGTTGGAGTTTGCGTTGCCGTTGGTGTTGTCTGACCCGGGATTGGTGCTGCCTTGAACAACGGTGAAGGTGTAGCTGGCTGCTGGAGAGCGAAGTCCGTTGTCGATCACGAACAGGTCGAACGAGTATACGCCCGTATCAGAAGGGGTGAAGACGGGGGAGGTGGTGTTCGCTCCGCGAAGAGCCACGATGGGGCCGGCTGTCTGGACCCATCGATATTCTCGGATCGAGGCCGGCAGCGGGGTGGGTGAGTTTCCGTTCAAGGTCGTTTCCTGTCCGGTATGCGTCTGATCATGAGCAAGAGCTTCGATGGTCGCGCGCGGGACCGTGGACGACTGCGAGTCGACGATGATCTCCAGAGGCTCGGTGACTTGGGAGATGCCGTTGCAGACCGTGAGAGTGAACGCGTGCACTCCTGGAGCCGTGGCAACGAACGTAGGGAGAGACCCCTCGAGCGGTCTGATCGCGACCGAGGGTCCTCCTGTCTGCAGCCACCGATAGGCGAGGGGACGGCCCTGCGGATCGAAGCTCGATCGGCCGTCGAGGGAGACGGTCGTCCCGCCGCTCTGGGGCAGAATGACCCGATACTCGGACATGCGCAAGGGTTGTCCCAACAGGGTCGGATTTGCGACCGGAAGCTGGTCGGACGAGGACGACAAGACTCTTACGAGGACCTGGTCCGGCGGGCTCTCCAAGCCGTTGTCCCCCACGACGAGGGAGAACATGTAATCCCCGGGATCCACAGGCGTGAACGCGGGCTTGGGGACATTCTCCAACGCTGGGGTGGTCAGTGGGCCTTCTTCCTGGGACCAGGTGTACGTCAGGGGGCCTGCTCCGGCCGATCGGCTCCCGGATCCATCCAGGGAAATATGCTCGCGGACGATCCGGAGCTGGTCGCTCCCCGCGTTCGCCGTAGGGTAACCGGTGCTCTTCTGGGTCGCGACGACTCGAACCCGAGATTCGTTGCTCGCCAGGTGATCATCGGATGTGTTCGTGACGACAAGACCGAAGTCGTAGACCCCGGGGCTCACGGCCGAGAACATCGGCTTGGCTGTGTCTCTCCCGACCAGGGACACTGCCGGACCGGAATGCTGGCACCAGCGGTAGGTCAAACCCGAGTTCGATCCACCCGGAGTCGAGGACGAGCCGTCCAGGAAGACGACGACGCCCGTGACTACGGTCTGGTTGACCCCGGAATCGGCCGTCGGGGGCACGAGTCCTGAGTCAGGATCCGAGGCCATGAACGAGACGTCCACCTCCGGAGACTCCTTCCCGCTCGAATCTCGCACCTTGAGGAAGAAGCGGTGTCGACCGGCCACCTGGGGAATGAAGATGGATCGTGCTCCGTTGGTGAGGCGGGTCAACGAGGCCGGATTCCCGGAGTCGGCCCTCCAGTCATACGTGAGGACATCGCCATTGGCGTCGGAAGATCCGCTCCCGTCGAGGAGTACCTCGTCACCGGCGAGTACGGTGCTTCCCGCGGCCACCTGGGCCTTGGGCGCGACCTCGAGGACATCGAGCGTCTGGATTACGGGAAACGAGCGCCCGGACGCGTTCGAGAGAACGACCGAAAAGTCGTACTGTCCGCCCTTCTTTCCTGCGAACGTCGGGGTGGCCGTGTCTGTGCCCGAAAGGAGTACGGCAGGGCCGGACACCTGAGTCCAGCGGTAACCGATGGGTCCTCCGCTTCCACTCGAGGTGACGGCGACCGAGAGTTGGAGCAATCCGGGCAAGACGGACTTCCTGGCCGGAACGCTTCCGGAGGGCACAAGGAGCCGTGGGTCATTGGCCGGAGGGGACGAAGGATCGGGATTTAGCCCCAGGAGAAACGCGTCTCGATAGGTGAGAGTGGGATAGAAGGCCCAAGGAACGTAGGCGGCATCCCGAGCATCGAAGGGGTTGAGGCCGTTTAACCGTTCCCAGTCGTCGGGCATCCCGTCCTCGTCGCTGTCCCTCTGGAGGCTCATCGAAAGCGAGGAGGAGAGATTCCCGGCCTCGTCGACACCGGAGAAAGTCAGGACGGTCGTGTCGTTCGGCAAGGTGAACTGCCCTTTGTTCACGGTGTACGAGCCGGTCGGCGAAACCGTCGCAAGCAGCGGGTCAGGATTCCCCCCTCTGACCGTCAGGTTCACGGAGGACGAGTCAGAGACCTGGATCGTGAACGTCGGAGTCACGGAGGTAACGTCTCCATCCTTGAGTCCGGTCACGGTCAGAACAGGAGGGAGCGTATCAACGGTGAACGTGTTGTTGACCGTCGCGGGCATGTTGGGAAGACCGTCGACATCCAGACCTCCCTCCACCCGGACCGTGCACACGCCGTCTCGATCGAATCGGCCGTTGTCGACGGGGATCCGGTAGTCGTAGTACCACGTGGTGCCTCCTCCGGTCATCGCAGTCGGCAGGAGAGCCCGCGTGCCCGGGGTGTCGATCGCCAAGGTGGGCTCAGACACCGGACGCGTGAACAACGCCGTGATTTTCAAGGGGACCGAAGTCAGGGGATGGGTGTTGGCTGGATCGTAGTAGAGATCCACGGTCGGACCGCCCGCACCGGTTTGATTGACTCCGATCGCGGAGGGCGTGGTCGGCGCTGTGATCGTGTGGTTGGTCTCGCTCTCGTCCTGTTCCGGGATCAGATTGCGGGGATCGAGAACGGCCTGGAGGCGATAGAAACCCTGCGGCACCGTTGTCGGCACGGGCACCGATGGCATGAAGATTCGCGCCTGACCGGACAGAAGCCCAGCAGCGTCGAGAGTGTTGATCCCCAGAGAGTGAGCTGTGTTCTGGCCGTTCACCTGGAGGAACGTGAACCCCACCTCCAAAGGGACCGTGAGAGAGTATCTCCCGAGGTTTCGAACCGTGAGACTGACCGGGAGATTCGCGCCCCCTCGAACCGAGTTTGGAACGGCCAGAGACTCGGCCAGCAACGAAGGTCCGCCCTGGATGACCAAGGGCGTGGACGAGGTGTAGAAATTGTTGTCTTTCCGCTCCTCGGAGATCTCGCCGAGGGCGTCGATCTGAACCCCCACGAAATAGGCACCCGACCGGATTCCCGGAGGCAGGGAGATGCTGACCGAGGACGCGGCCGTGCCGTTGATGGGGATCCCGCCCGTGATCGGAATCGAGCCCGACCCGAGCATGATGTCCGCGATGGTCACCGGACGAGACCGACCCAGGTAGTACCGGTTTACCAACCGTTCCGGTGGCGTTGTTACAGCGGCCCCGCCACTGTTGCGGATCGACGTGTCAAAGGCCACGATGCCATCCGGATCGAGGGTCGTGGGAGAGAACCGGAGCGAATTCACGACGAGGTCAGGACCGCGGACCAACGAGACCCGAGCCGACGCCATGTTGTCGTCAGTTCGTTTCTCGGCAATCGTCACCGGAGAGTTGGCAATGGCTCCCACATAGAAGATTCCGGGCAGAAGAGAACTCGGAATCTGGACGGTCTGACCGAACGCGATCGACCCTCCGGCGGAGATCGCCAAGCTCGAAAAGGTCGCGAGAAGTGTATCGCTCGCAGTTACTGTCGCGTTGCGCGAGAGGAGGAGCTGGTTGGTGAAACCGTTCGTGGTCGGAGAGTCACCGGTATTTTTGATGACTCCGGTCACCAGCGTGGTGCTTCCGATCATGACCGTCGTATTGACGGTCACGTCGCTCATGACCAGGTTTGCCACGTGCTGGGGACTGACGATGCTGATCGTCTGGGAGCTCTCCACGAGATTGTTGGACTCGTTGGCCTCCTCGTACTGGCTGTCCGGGTCCACGACGACCCGAAGAGTGTAGGAGTCGTCCACGAGCCCGGTGGGGATGGTGGCTGTGAGCTGGACCTGAGTCGACGAAAACGCGGCCAAGGCAGGAGCCTGAGCCGTGCCGAGCGTGGTCAGGACATTCTGGGCCGACCTCAAGAAGAAGCGCGTATAGAACGGATACCCCAACGACGCCCCCCCGTTGTTGGCGACCCTGGCCGTGAACGTGGCCGAAGCGCCCTTCTGAGCCAATGCGGGGCCAGACGCCGTGAGCGCTACCAGGTCGGCAATGGACTGAGCGCTCTCTACGCCCAGTGAAACAGCGGGCGACGCGTTGTTCTTGGTGTTGGTATCAGCGACAAAACCGGTGATGTCGGCGATGACACCGATGTAGTAAAGGCCACGAGTCACCGACGGTGGTACTTGAAAAGGAGCCGTGACCGCAGCCGAGGTCCCGCCAGCCGCGATCGAGGGAACGTTGACGCTTCCCAAGAAGAGCCCCCCGACCCGGATGTCGGTCGTCGGGCAGAGATAGACCCCCGCTGAGAATGGGCCGGGCGCGATCCGTCCTCCAAGATTCTTCACCGTGAATGTGATGGTGCCATGGCCGCCCGCGGGAAGAGTGGAAGGGACGACCACGGGCGTGTCGACGATGGCCAGATCAGGGCCATTCGTGAGAGCGGATACTGTGATTGCGCCTGATACGGTTACATTGTTCGATTCGTTCTGCTCGGTCACCTGAAAGTCCGGGTCGACAATGAGACCCAGGCGATAGACCCCGGCCGCGAGGCTCGTTGGCATGGTCAACGACCGATCCACGACGAGTCGCGAACCGGCCTGGAGGATTTCGTTCGCGAAGTCGGAAAGCAAAGTAGCACCCGAAGTGGGGCTCGAACTGGTGACCGAAGTGGAACAGACGACCCAGCGACTGACCCAGCCTTGATCAGCTTGTCTTGCCCCTCGATTGATCACCTGCTCGCGAACGACGAATGCTGCTCCCGCTGGGATGGTGAGCGGATTCGAGAGGATCGTCGGAACGAGATCAGGCACCCCGCCGGTCCCGAGCCCGGTGGTGGATGAAGCGGCGGCGACGTTGTTCGCGCGGTTGGAATCGGTCACCTGGCCATTGACGTCGGCGATCACTCCCACGTAGTAGGTTCCGGACACAACCGAAGACGGGACCAACAAGCTGGCGCGAACGACCTTGACGGCGCCGGACGCCACGGACGACTCCTGCGCGTCTCCCAGAAAGATATCGTTTCCGTTGATGGTCTGGTCAGTGGAAAGGTAGAAGCGGTTCGTGAACAGCACTCCGACATCTTTGTTCCCGATGTTCTCGAGCGTGGCCGTGACCGGGAGGTTCGCTCCGATGGACCCGAAGGTGGGCGCCTGAACAGTGTGGATCCACAGATCGGGGCTCGACGCTTCAGCGAGGCAGGCTGTCGCCGCGAACAGAAGCGCGACGAACAGGGCCCCTACACTCTTCACGAGACTCTCTCCCTCTGCTCATCGACGATGGCCGCAGGAACCACCTCGGCAACGGCCAGGAGCGAATCACCGACCGAGATTCGGGTCGCCCCGATGTACGACAGTACCATCTCAAATCTATTGTCTCGCCCACGAGGCCGCGTCAACAGAATGCAGGACCCAGGAGTGCCCGGACCTTCGTCCGACCGGGCCTCGGGCTTCAGGATCCAGGCCCCAGTCCCCAGTCCGAATGCAGGAGTCCGGAGACTGACCGGAAGAGCTTTCGCCCTTGATCTGGATGCGGTCCGTCGGTCTGTCGATAGAGAGAACAAAGGGAGTGTATTCTTGTCGTCTGTCCGTCCTGTCGTCGTCACAACCTGTCTGCTGTTGGCCCTCTTCGTGGCTCTCGGAGGAGATCGCCGCGGTCTGCCCGTTTCAGCGCCTCCCTCAGACTCTTCCCCTCCCTACTACGCGGCCGCGCCAGACTCTGTTGCACCGTCGCCCGGTTCCCCCATCTTCCCCGTTTTTCCCGTTCCCGCCGGACAACCGATCCTTGGTTCACAGGGGGATTCCGTCTCTCCCGGACACTCGGCCCCTGCCCCACTGACGGCGGATTCGACACTGGCTGCTCTGACGATCGAAACGAGGAGTCTGAGGGAATCCGTGGCCGATCTGAAGGAGGCTGTCGTCGAGGCACGACGAGCCCCAACGCCTCAACCCGCCGCGACGGTCCTTCCGATCGTGGTCCAGATCCCCGCGCCATCCGAGGCCTTCCATCCGAGCCCATCGGCTCAACGGCCGCGGGATCCGTCGGTTCCCCTGGCCGGCGCTGGTCAGGGGGACTTGCGGCCCGTGCTCAGGGAGCTCGAACGTCTCAATGACCGGCTGGCGCAATTGGCTCAGCGTCCTCGTTCCGAGGCCACACCTCCCAGGGAATCGGCCCTGCTCCGCGGGGCAGGACAGGGGCTTGGAACCGACGTGGGATCAATCGTGGTTTCCGGATCCGGTCGAGTCGAGTCCCGTCAAGATTCGGCTGTAGGCCTTGCCACTCTCACCCGCCTGGTCACCGGGCTGACACGACGGGTCGAACAGCTCGAGAGATCCCGAGCAAGCCAACCTCGCTGACCTCACAAAAGTTGCGGCCGGGGGACAAGCACCCCAATCCGGTTGGGGACTCTGGTCTGGCAGTGGCTGGTCTGGCAGTGGCTGGTCTGGCAGTGGCTGGTCTGGCAGTGGCTGGCCTCACAGTGGGATTGACACCCTCCGCTTTCGCCCTCATAATTTTTTCGACTCGCCCCCCTTTTTGCCCCACTTCGGTCCGGAGGAAACGCCATGCTGATACTGCCGGGACTCAGGAGATTCGTCGCTCTTTATCTCGCCATGACGCTCCTGCTCCTCGCCCCTGCGGTCCACATCCACCAGGCACGAGCCGAGGCGCCCGGCGTGGCCAAGGTCATGCTCGGCGCCCTGACCGCGGGCGGAGTCCTCTTCGCTCTTTCATCCCTGGCCGGTCCCACGAGTGCGGTGGCCACGATCGGAGCTGCCGGTTCCGGCTGCTCCGGCGCTATAGGGAGCGCTGTCGGAGCCGCGATGACCGGAGTGTCCTCGTTGATGACGAGCATGGGCACGATGGCTTCCGGAGTTCTCTCCTCGATCGGTCTCTGCGGAGGAAGCACCGCTGCCACGGCGGCTGCCTCCACCACCTCATCGATGGGGATCGTCCCCCTTGCCCTCATTGGGGCGGGTCTTCTGGCCTACTATTTCTACAACCATTACTACTCGTTTTCCGCGTACGTCCGGGACAATGTGGGCCGTTATGATCGGACCGAAGGCAAGCGCTACGCAGATCCCACGTACAAGGCCAATGTGGGGCTGCCGACGGATCAGATCCAGAGCCTGTCGACGTATGCCGGTGGCATTGGTTCGAGCGTCAGCTATCGTCCGCTCTCGTTCTGGGATCGCTTCCAGACGTCCGAGTCCGGGGGAACAGCCCTGTCACAGGCGGCCCTGGCCAACGGCTACTACAGCGGCATCGGCAACTTCTACCTGGGCGGGCCGGCCGCCTTCTCGTCCCAAGACCTGACGTATCTGAACGGATTCGGAACGGCCACGACCGCGGATTCGGTCCGTCTCGGAGAGACCGATCGGATCGGGCGGGGAGTCATCGGATCCGACCAGTTCCAGAGGAGCGGCCGAGTCGGACTGCAGCCAGCGTCCGAGCCGCAATCGACCGATTCGGATGTCTCGTCCGCGCTGAAACAGGCCGAGGACACGAAGACCGAGGCCTACAACCGGATGGTCCAAACCCTCAAAAGCTCCACCCAGGGCGTCATGAGTCCGGACGTCCAGAAAGCGATTTCCAACTACAAGGCTGCTGAAGCCAGGGTCAAGGAGCTTTCTGGACGCAAGTGAAAGCCGCGTTCGAGACAACACAGTGACCCAGTAGCCCATACCTTTCGACGGGGTGTATATCTACCCATGATTCCCCGTGGATAGTCCGCTCCCCTCAGATTGTGCGCGACGTTTCCAGGCCGAGAGAAAGCTTGGCTCTGGATCTTTCGGCACGGTCTGGCTTGCGCGGCAGCTCTCTCTCAACAGGCTCGCGGCCGTCAAAATTCTCCATTCGGACTTGATCCAGGACCATCCCGAGCACGTTGCTCGATTTCTCGACGAAGCCAAGATCACCGCGCAACTCACCCACCCCAACATCGTCGTCCTCTACGATCACGGCTGCGAGAACGGCATCCCCTGGATCGCCTACGAGTATCTGCCGGGAAAGAGCCTGCAGGACCGACTGGAAGTCGGGCCCATAATGGTCCGCTCATGCCTGTTGGCTATCAGCCAGGTCGCCGGAGCATTGGGTGAAGCACACGCGAAGGGAGTCCTCCACCGGGACATCAAGCCAGCGAACATCGTCGAGGTGGAGCCCGGAGTTCATAAGATCACCGATTTCGGGCTTGCGCGCTGGATGGAAGGAGGGCCGGTGCGTACCCGCACCGGTGCTGTGGTCGGAACGCCCGTCTACTTGGCCCCAGAGGTCATCACGACCGGACAGGCCAGTGCCCAATCGGATATCTACTCTCTCGGAATCACTTTTTGCGAGGTCCTGACCGGGAAGCTGCCCTTTCCGATATCCGCTGGGCACACGAACATCTTGTTCCATCATCTCACGACCCCTCCGACGCTTCCGTCAAAGGTCCGCAAAGGCATCCCGGAGGGGCTCGATTCGATCGTGGCCCGTGCACTCGCCAAGCGACCGTCAGACCGCTACGCTTCGGCTTTCATGTTGAAGAGAGACATCGAGGAGATCATCGAATCCCTGGCCGAACGAAGCTCCCGGTCGTTTCCCAGGATGAGTCGCCCCGTGAGCGGGGTCACAACTTCACGCGTATCCGCACCCGGAGAGCCGACGGTCGCCTCCGGAATCGAGAGGGTCTCGTTGGCTTCGGTGAGCCAGCCAGATTTTCAGCACAGGGGCTGGCTTGTCCTCTCCTCTGTTGTGACCGCGTTTCTCGTGGTTGCCCTCTGTGGAACGATCGCCAAGAGGTGGTGGCGAGATGCGTCCACGGTCGTGAGCCCGGAGGCTCGCCCAATGCTCGGCATCAGATCGCTTCGCGTCCTTCCCCTAGGCCCAAGGTCCGCTCGTTTGGAGTACGAACTGAGCGGCTCTCCGCGAGGAGAGATCGGCTTCCGGCTGAAAGCGGGAGGTCGGGTTCTGACTTCAGGCTCGCTCTCGAGCGCGTACGGATCGCTCGTGACCACCGGGTTCGAGCCTGGTGTCCAATACACGTTCTCGACCCAGACGACGGATACCAGGGAGAGTCCCGAGATCCGGTTCTCGATGCCCACCCCTTTGCCGATCTGGATGACGGTGTCCGCCTCCTCGGACCACGCCGGCATCAGCGGCTTCGCCCTGGAACCGATGATGCTCGAGGCCACGATCCATCAGGCTTCGGACGGACGGATCGTGTTCCAGGACCGCATGGCCAAGAGCCACAGCTTCCTCTTCCTCGCGCGTGGGCTCAAGCCGGGCAGCCGGTACGGTCTGAAGCTCAAATCGCTGGACCCCTCACGATATCTTTCGAGAGAAGTGTCAGAGAGCTCTTTCGTCACAAAGGCGGCCGACCTTCAGCAGTCGCTCATGCGAGAGCTTCCCGGCCTCAGATCCAGCGATTTCGCGGACCAGATCCGGCCTGCCGCGTTCTTGGATCTCATCCCGGCTTGGGACGCCGTGCCTGTCATCATCCAAACCCTCTTGAATCCCAGGACGTATCAGAACCCACGAATCGTCGGTCCGCTTGCGAGGATGCTCAGCTTGAGTCGTAATCCACGGGCACAGGAGGTGCTGAAATACGTTCTCTCCAAAGGCAAGAGCCCGGGGGATCATCTGTTCGTCGTGCGCGAGCTGGGTAGACTCGCCGATCCGGACGCATTCGAGACCATCTTCAACGAGGGGGCGAAGGATCTCCTTCCTCAGACCGAGGAATCGGCTGCCGTCTTCGCCGGGGCCCTTTTGGTCTCCGATCCGAAGAGGGCGATCGCCCATTTTCGAGAACAGGCCAAGAACCCTTCCTCCGGCACGCTCTTCGCTCGACGCACGTTCATCGAGGCGGTGGGGAAGGCCCGTCTGGAAGATCTGGCTCCGGAAGCCATCGCGGCCGCGCTCTCCAACCTTCCGGAACTCAGCGAGCGGGCAGCGGAGGTGGTTGCTGCCCTCGGTCCGCGCCCGGGTCGCGTGGCGCTGGGGATCCTTCTTCAGAGGATAGGGTCTCGAGACGATCTCTCGGCGGCGAGCGAAGAGGCTCTCAGGTTCTTCGCCCGCATCGCATCGCCCGAGGACCTGCCGCTCGTGCGACCGTTCCTGATACCTAGAAAAGACCTTTCGGTACGGGTTGCCGCCACCTACGTCCTCGGCACACTCGGTGGATCCGAAGCAACGCAGCTCTTGCTCGCGCAGCTCTCCGATCCATCCCCGACCATCCGCTACGCCGCAGCTTGGGGGCTCGGTCGGCTCCGGGCTCGTGAGGCCGTGGGGCCTCTCCTGTCGAGGCTTTCCGATCACGAGGCCAGCCGAGGACGCATCCCGCGTGCCCTTGGTCAGATCAATGATCCGAGGGCTCTGTCGCCCCTCCTGACGTTGGCATCCGATGCGGCTCCCGTGGCTCGGATCGATCGAGCCGAGGCTCTCTGGGCGCTGGCCCGAATCGGACCACGCGAGGCTGGAGCTGTCATCATGAGCGCTCTGGAGGCCGACTGTCCCTACGTGAGGCTCAGGGCTGCCGAAGCCTTGGGGATGATCGGCAACAGCATCTCGGTCTCCGCTCTCGTCGCGGCGCGAAAGCGACCCGGAGAGATCCTTGCCGTGCGGGAGACGATCGACTGGGCCCTATCGACCATCCGCAGCCGAAGAAAGCCAAAAGGAAACGTCTTTCTCATCGACCCGTGCGCCCCTGCGGAACGGACCGGGTTTGAGCTTCTGATGGGCGAACGGTTTCGGGTCGAGACCGTTGGCGGGTGGGGCGCGGATTCTCGCGTTGTTCTCGCCCCAAAAGCCGGAGGTTCTTCTTCGGTCCGCTCGACCAGAATGGACCTTGTCGGCCTTGTCGGACTGTCCGGCCGTTGCTCTCTCCAACAGGTCGTGTGCTCGGATTGCACCCAGGTCGAGCACGGCCGACTTTTGTTGGGATTGGGCTCGAGCGCGAGGAAGCCTGACGCTTTCGGCTTCGCGACCGTCTGGCTGGAACGCGAATGACAGGATGCTCCTGGAAATCTTCGTCCGGATTGACAGGTCCTGGAAACCTTCGCCCGGACTGACAGGTAGTGGGGAGAGGTTGATATGGACGGGAGGTTTCCTGTGAGAGGGACGAAAACCTTGGGACGCAGGATCCGCGTCGTTTGGACCGCTTTTTTGGTTTCGTTTTTGACCTTGGTGTTGAGAGCTCAGTCGTCGGATGGGGCAGAGCCGGCTTCGGACACCAGACAGACCCAAATCCTCCTGGACCGGCTGCCGGATCGTGAGCTCCGACGCACGCTTCTCGACAGGCTGAGTCAGGGCAAAATCGATCTGAACGGGCTCAAAGATGTCCTTCGGACGAAGTCCACGCACACTCAAGCCAAGCCCTGGCTCGGGGTCCAAGGGTCGAACGACGAGATTTTGTTGGGAGCCACGTTCGACCCGGCTGCGGGGGCGACGACATTTCGCGTGTTTTCGCCCAGGGCGCTTTCCGTCACCCTCTGGACCTATGCTGACGCCGCGACCAAGGCGGCTCGATCAACGCCCATGAAACTCGGCAAAGATGGAATTTGGGAAGCGAGACTGCCGAGTGTCGGCGTTGGCACGTACTATGATTTCACAGTGGACGGACCGAGCGGACCCGGGGAGTGGTTCGATCGGGACCGTCACCTGTCCGACCCGTACGCCAAGGCAAACGTGGGACACAATGGCCGGAGTCTCGTGATTGATACCCGGTTCGATTGGGGATCCACGGACAAGTTCAGGCCCCCTGCAGTCAGCGATCTGGTCGTCTATGAGATGCACGTAAAGGACTTCACCGCGCACCCCACGTCTGGCGTGACCGATCCAAAGGCTAAGGGAAAATACCGGGGGCTCGCGCTGGGTGTCGGCACAACGAAGCTTCTGGGACACCTGAAGCAGTTGGGCGTCAACGCCGTGGAACTCCTTCCGATCCATGAGTACGACAATCGGGCCGCGCCTCCCGGACACGTCAACCATTGGGGATACATGACGACCCATTTCTTCTCGCCGGAAACGAGCTATGCCAGCGGCGGCGAGCGTGGAGAGGCTGTGCGCGAGTTTCAAACCGCGGTTCGAGCCTTCCACGAACAGGGGATCTCCGTGCTTCTGGACGTCGTCTACACCCACACGGCCGAAGGTGACCACCAGGGGCCGGCGCTGAACTTCAAGGGGTTCGACAACCCGTACTTCTACCGGCTGACTCCTGACAAGCTGTACTACATGAATGGAGCCGGTTGCGGCAACGAGCTCAAGAGCGAGAATCCGATGGTCCGGAAGATGATCATCGATAGTCTGCGGTACTTCATGCAGGAGTATCGCGTGGACGGATTCCGACTCGATCTGGGGGCAAGCCTCGACAAGGAGACTCTCTTTGCCATCGAACGTGCCCTCCCTCCTTGGGCCATCCTCATCGTCGAACCGTGGACAGCCGACTGGAACAGGCGGTTCTGGGACAAGGGAGACCTGCGGGGGCGTCGATGGGCGTTGTGGAACGACGGCTGTCGTGAGACACTCCGGGCGTTCGTGAATGGCCGGGCGCGGCGCGAGGACGTGATGACGAGCGTGGCTGGGAGTTGTCTCTGGTTTGCCGCGAGGCCTTCCCAGAGCCTCAACTACTTCGAGAGCCACGACGGCCCTGTGCTGGTCGACCTGGTCTATGGAAACATTGCCAAGTGCCGTCTTGCCGCCGTGACGCTCCTGACCTCTCAGGGCATCCCGATGCTCCATGAAGGCCAGGAGTTGTTGCGGACCAAAAAGGGCAACGACAACTCATACGATCAGGACAACGAGATCAACTGGATCGATTGGTCATTGAAACAGAAGAACCAAGGATTCTTTGACTTCTACCAGGGCTTGCTCACCCTTCGTCGAGAGTACGGCTCGCTTCGGCACGCGAATTGCGTTTCCGAGCGAGAGATCACCTGGCTCTCGCCCTCCAACACGCGGGCTCTGGGTTTCTTGCTGGCGGCTACTCCGGGCGATAAAGGAGGACTTCTCGTTCTCCTGAACTCAGATCCCGACAACTGGGTCGATTTCACCCTGCCCAGGGGCGGGAACTGGGTCAAGCTCTGCGATGGGGTCAAGGTGAGTCCGGATGGATCGCTCGGGACCGCCTCCGGCAGCTACGGCGTACCCCCGTCAACGGGTGTGATTCTTCGTACCCCTTGAGCGACTCTCTTCCGGAGAGTGCGTACAGTCTGTTACTGTGTAACCTGACGACGACACATTCGTTCACCGGATTGTCTTTTGACCCGGAAACCGAATCGCCGACGAAGAGGCTCAAGGGCTCTTCGGATGAGCACTGGCGTGATGGAGACCGTCTTCGCCAGTAGATGGCACGCCCATTGCTTGCACAAGGGCATCCAGAACTCCCTGTTTGCAGGGCTCGTGGGCGCAGGAGGTCGGGCCAATGCGATTGTCTCTGGTTCGGAGGAGGGGCGACATCGCCACCGCTGAGGCCGTCAATCCCATTTTTCACCAAGTCCCGGTCGGTCCGCTGGGAATTTTCGCCCTGGAGAGCAGCAGGGAGCTGTCCGGTTTCATCGACTCCCACATCAGACGGCGCCGCCAGAACTATCTGGCCGAGAATCCTCAACAGATCACGTTCTCGGGATTCCTGACGGACTCTTTCATGATCTCCGGAAACTGCCCTCGATTCGCCAACGGAGAAGGGAAAGCCAGAATCGATGAGAGTGTCCGCGGTCACGACGTCTTCGTGATCGCCGACGTGGGGAACTACAGCTGTCGGTACAAGATGTTCGGCCAAGAGCATTCCATGAGTCCGGACGATCACTTCCAGGACATCAAACGCTCGATCTCGGCCATGAGCGGAAAAGCACGGCGTCTGACCGTGATCATGCCCATGCTGTACGAGGGAAGACAGCACAAGCGCCAGAACAGAGAGTCTCTGGATTGTGCCATTGCTCTTCAAGAACTGGCTCAGCTTGGGGTCGACCACGTCATCACATTCGACGCCCACGATCCCCGAGTGAACAACGCCGTTCCACTCATGGGATTCGAGAATCTGCAGTCAGCGTATCAGATCATCAAGGCTCTGCTGGCGCGAGAGACCGATCTCGTCGTGAACAAATCGCGGATGCTCGTGGTCAGCCCTGATGAGGGCGCGATGGAGCGGAGTCTCTACTATGCCAACATTCTGGGACTGGATCTGAGTCTGTTTTACAAGAGACGGGATCACAGTCGACTCGTCAATGGCAAAAACCCCATCGTGAAGCATGAGTTTCTCGGCGATGATGTGGCCGGCAAAGACGTCTTGATCATCGACGACATCCTTTCTTCCGGCGAGTCGATTCTGGACATCGCCCGGGAGTTGAAGCAGCGGAAGGCCAACCGAATCTACATTGCCGTGACCTTTGCCCTCTTCACCGAAGGGATTCAGGAGTTCGAAGAGGGTTACAATGAGGGCCTCTTCACCCGGCTCTACGCCACCAATCTGACCTACCGTCGCGAAGAGCTGCTCAAGGCCCCGTGGTTTTGCGATGTCGACATGTCGATGTTTCTGGCCTATCTCATCGATCTGTTGAATCTCGACCAGTCTCTCAATTTCCTGTTTGATCCTTCAGAGAAGATCGACAAGCTGCTCCGGAGTCACCGGACGAAGTAGTGGACTCCGGCTCCGAGAGGGCCCCAGTCCTTCCCTTGTACCTCCGCCGATCAGAGCCGCTCGATCTCGATCGCCTTTCTTTCGACCGGAGCCTTTCTTCTTCGATCTCCTTGAGAGTCTCCGGATCCAAACCTGTGGGGAACTCCCCGGAGAAGCACGCGTAACAGAATCCGCACGAGCGATACAGTTCTTTGAGATCGTCGAGCGACTGGTAGATGACCTTGTCTACCCCCAGGTAGCTTGCGATATCGTCGATCGCGTTGTTCGCCGCGATCAGTTCGCTCTTGACCGATATGTCGATGCCATAGACACACGGGTACCGGACAGGGGGAGCCGCGGAAACGAAGTAGACCTTGTCAGCGCCTGCTTCTTTGAGGAGGTCGACCAGATGTTTGGATGTGGTTCCCCTCACGATCGAGTCATCGAGGACCGCCACCTTCTTGCCTTTGATGAAGGGCCTGATAGGCGAGAGTTTGAGGCGCACGGCCATGTCTCTCTTGGCCTGGGTCGGGAACAGAAAACTGCGGCCGATGTACTCGTTCTTTTTGAGTCCTCGCCGATAATCGGTGTGAAGATCCTCGGCAAGACCCGTCGCGAAGAAGTAGGCCGACGACGGAACGTCGATCACGACGTCCGGCTTGATCTGCGCCTCCTGGAACGTCTTTGCGAGCATCCGACCCATGCGCATGCGCTCCGTGGCGATGAGGCGTCCCTGCATCGTCGAGTCCTCACGGCCGAAGTAAATGTACTCGAAGACGCAGAATGCCGGTTCTTTGCGGTAGAGAATCTTCGAGTGGACTTGTCGGTCGGAGTCGATGAGAACCGCTTCACCGGCCTCCAATTCGCGGACGAGTTGGTACCCCAGAAGATCCAGACAAGCTGTCTCCGAGGCGAACGCGTAGGAGGAGCCGCGGCTCGTGACGCGTTTTCCGAGCGCCAGTGGACGTATACCGTGTGGATCGGTGAACGCGAGCATGTAATCGTGTCCGGGCAGAAGGGTCAACGCGGCGTAGGCCCCCTGGACCGAACGTTGAGTCGCCTCGACCGCGTCGAACACATCCTCCGGCGTGAGAGCCCGAATGTTCTTGCCCTCGAGAAACGAGGCAAGGGTGTAGAGGATCAGCTCGAGGTCGTTCGAGGTCTCGATGACTCGGTTTTCCTCGTGAAGGCGTCGGGAAAGCTCGTTGAAGTTGATGACGTTCCCGTTGTGGACCATGGCCAGACCGAACGGATAGTTCATATAGATCGGCTGAGCCTGCGCCGCGTCGTTCGTGCCTTGAGTCGCATACCGAACGTGTCCCAGACCACAGTGTCCCTTGAGCTCGTCGAGAGAATGATCCGTGAAGACTCTGTTCACGAGACCGACGCCCTTCTCGAGGTGGAATCGCCCATTGAACGTCACGATCCCGGCCGCGTCCTGACCGCGATGCTGCAGACCGTTCATTCCGATGGCAAGTTCGTGGGCCACGTCGTCAAACCCATTGATACCGATGATTCCGCACATGTGATTCCCTCCGAGCACTCCCTACCGCCACGTGACGTGAGTGGTAGTTGGTATCACACCGTTCTGTATGTTATTCTTCGCCTTATGTCAAATCTGAAATTCTCGCCTTCACGAATACTTCACAGCGTGTCTATCCTACCGATCCTTCTCTCGATGGTGATGCTTTCTCAGGCTTTTGGAGAGGAGGTGGGGAAATCCGAGCGGCGAAACAAGGACTCGTTCGACACCCTCGTCTCGTCGAAGGTGCTCGGCTGTACGATCGGGCGAGAAACGACGGCCTTTCGACTGTTCGCGCCCCGTGCCGTTTCTGTCTCTCTCGTTCTCTTTGAGAGATACGACGCCACGGCCGGAGCCGAGCATGCGATGTCTCAAACGCCTGATGGAGTCTGGGAAATCGAGCTCTCCGGAAACCTTCGAGGAAGGTACTATGGCTATCGGATTTCCGGACCCTCGGGTCCCGGCGAGATGTTCGATCCGAGCGTTGTCGTGGCAGACCCCTATTCCAGAGCGGTCTGCACTCAGAACCACTGGCGTCATCCGGCGAAAAGCCTGATTCTCGATTCCTCCTATGATTGGCAGGGAGATACCTGGGTCGCGCCAGCCGATCAGAGGCGACTGATCATCTACGAAGCCCATCTCCGTGACGCGACCATGCATCCTTCGTCCGGGGCAAAGTCGGCAGGAACGTATCTCGGAATGGTCGAGAAAGGTCGGCGCGGAGGACTTGCGTACTTGAAGGACCTTGGCATCAATGCCGTCGAGTTCCTCCCGCTCCACGAATTTGCAAACATCGAGCTCCCCTATGGAGACTCTGTTGTTCAGAAGTTCGGCTATCCCGTGAACTCCTGGAATCCGTACGAGCGAAATCATTGGGGATACATGACGGGTTACTTCTTCGCTCCGGAATCGTATTACGCGAGTGATGGCACGATGGATCGTGGGCGTTTCTGTGGGGCGGACGGACGCGCTGTCCGCGAGATGAAGGACATGGTGAAGGCTCTCCATCGAGAAGGGATTTCGGTCATCCTGGATGTCGTCTACAATCATGTCTCCGATTACGACCAGAGTCCGCTCAAGTTCATTGATAAAATGTATTACTTCCGAACGACCCCGGATGGGAAATTCCTGGGTAGCTCCGGCTGCGGCAACGACCTCGCGACGGAGCGGCCGATGGCGCGTCGCCTGATCATCGATTCGGTGAAACACTGGATGACCGAGTACCACATCGACGGGTTCCGTTTCGATCAGGCCGCGATGATCGACGAGAAGACCCTCGCCCAGGTTGCCCTGGAATCGCGAAAGATCAATCCCAGGGTCATCCTGATCGCGGAGCCCTGGGGTGGCGGCAAGTACAAACCGGCGAGCATGTCCGATCTCGGATGGTCCAGTTGGAACGATCTCATCCGAAACGGCGTGAAAGGTCGAAACCCACGCGGGCCGATTCCGGATGACGGGCCAGGGTTCATCTTCGGTCGACGCGAGGGGAAGAATACCAAGAAATCGGTGATGAGCTTCGTGACCGGGACTCTGCGCTCGGATAAAGGTCTTTTCACAAAACCCCAGCACGCAGTCAACTACCTCGAATCGCACGATGACAACACGATGGGCGACTACGTTCGCAAGGTGACGGGAACAGTGCGACCGGGACAGAAGATTGACGATGTGCTTGGGCATGTGAAACTGACGCCGAGACAGCAGGCGATCTCGAAACTGGGAGCGGCGTTTCTTCTGACGGCCCAAGGACCGGTCATGATCCATCAGGGACAGGAGTTCGCCCGCACCAAGGTGATCCCACGAACGAGGGTCCCGGACCGCCGCGCAGGGGAAGTGGACGACAACAGTTTCGAAAAGGACGACGCGACGAACTGGATCGACTACGAACACGTCTCGGTCAATCGCGACCTTTTCGATTACTACAGGGGTTTGATCACTCTCAGACGGACGTATCCGGTTTTTGGCGGCGCGTCCAGATCGGCCGTTCACTTCATCGATGCGCGAGACGAATTCGCGATCGCATTCCGGTTGGACGGAGATGGTGGGGATCGCTTTCTGGTGGTTTTGAACGGCAATCCATGTCGGCGACTCGAGGTCGATCTTCCCGAGGGCCGGTGGGACGTCTTGGCGGATGCAAAATCGGCGAGTCCCGGGAATCCCTTGGGCTTCGTGGAAAAGAAGGTCACGGTCCCTCGAACCTCTGCTTTGATCCTGAAGTTCCATCCGTGAGTTCGGCGTCGTGGTCAGCTACGCCGCGATCTCCCCTACGAGGTTTCTCATCCACTTTTTCGAGCGGATTCGGGCCAGGCCGAATACGAAGCGAACGACCTCCTCGATCGATATCAGTAAGTAGACCAGATAAACGGGCTGTTTCCACACGAAGGAGAACAGCAACCCCGAGGGCACCCCGACGATCCAGGTCGCCGTCGATTCCATGGCGAAGACATATCTGCTGTCTCCTCCGCTGATCAGAATCCCTCCGGACATGATCATGTTGGACACCTTTGCCCACAGGAATCCGGCAAACACGAGCACGATGTATATCCCCATGTCGTGAGCCTTGGCGGAGATGTTGAAGGCCGAGACATACCAGGGGGACACGAGCGCGACGAGGACCCCGAACGAGACCGATACGACGATCCCCATTCGGATGAATCTCCTGGAATAATCGAAGGCGACCTCACGCTCATTGGCGCCCAGCTTGTTTCCGATCATGACTCCTGCCGCGCTGGCCAGACCGGACAAGAGACCGGTGCTCAAGCCCTGGAGGGGAAAGGAGATGGTCATCGCCGTCATCTCCAGAGTACCCATCCGACTGTAGATGATCGCGTACACCGTCTCCCCCAGAACCCACAGCAGTTCGGTCAGCAAGATCGGATAGGTCGTCTTGAAAAATTCGGCAGCCAGCGGTCTGGAGATGCCGAACAGTTGACTCAATTGGACGCCCCCTGGAAGGCGATGGTAGTACACGGCCCCGATGATGAGCGCGCATTCGACCAGTCGCGCGATCGTCGTTGCGACTGCTGAGCCGCGCAGCCCAAGCTGGGGACATCCGCAATGTCCGAAGATCAGCAGATAGTTGAGCACAACGTTGATGCCCACCGCCGCCATGCTTACGAACATGGGGAGTTTGACGTGCATCGTGCTGCGAAGGATGGCCGAATACATCATCGTCAGCATCGTCGGCACGTAACTGAGGGCGATCACTTCCAGGAAAAGCGAACCCGTGTCGATGACGGCTCCATCGCTTGTGAAGGCCTGGAGTGCCGTCTTCGGAAAGAAATGGATGAAGAGGGTGAACAGCGCCGAAAAGAGACCGCCGACAAGCAATCCCAGCCCCAGTAGTTGAGAGATGCTCTTCTTGTCCTTACTCCCCCAGAACTGCGCTGCGTAGACGGAGACCCCGGTCGCAAGTCCGGCCATCACGACCTGAAGAATACCGAAAATCTTCGAGGCCATCCCGACCGAAGCAATCGCTGTGTCGCCAAGCTGTCCGACCATGAGCTGGTCCGTCAAGTTCAACAGCGCCATGATCAGGCTTTGCAGCGTGATTGGAAGCGCAATGGTGAGCACGCTCCAATAGAAACCTTCTTTTCGGTCCACCGCAGTACCCCTCTCCAACTTCGAATGCACGACTGGCTGAACGGCCTTTTCCGTGAGACGCCCTCACGAGCGCCCTTGGAGGCGATCCACCAATCTCTTCATCTTGACAGTCCCCAGGAGATTTCGAGGAACCTATCGATCGTACTGTCCGCGAGAGACAGGTCTTGTTTCCCCGAGTTGGGATTTTTGAACCCGACACAGGACATGCCTGCCTTCCTGGCCGCCCTGATCCCGTTGAAGGAGTCCTCGATCACCAGGCATGCCGAAGGAGCCAGTCCCAGCAGAGCCGCGGCTCTAAGAAAGATGTCCGGCTCGGGCTTTCCTCGCTCCACATCCTCGCCACTCACGCACACGGTGAAGAGCGAACGCAGCCCTGTTCGATTCAGTATAATGTCGATCAGCGCGTGAGAAGACGAAGATGCGACGGCCGCTTTGATCTTGCTTTCCGACAGGCTGCGAACGAAGCGTTCTACGCCCTCGGTCGGTCTCAACTCTCGACGACCCATCTCGCTGAGGACTCTCTCCTGATGATAGGCCAGCAACTCCTCCACGGGAGGGGAAAGCCGGTGTCGATGCCGGATGCTCCGCCACATCGACTCCAGCGTGGTCCCCACGTAAGAATGGTGTTCTTCTTCCCCCACGGTCACTCCGAAATGTGCGAACGACTGCTGTTCGATCTCGAAGTAGATCGGCTCGCTGTCGATGAGGACTCCGTCCATGTCGAAGAGAACCGCCCTGACGTCGCGACCGATGTTCAATGCGGGTTTCATGCGGCTTTCTGGTAGTGCATCAAGGTGAAGTTCTTCTTCGGCCTGACCTCTGTCACCGTGTATTTTTTGGCTCTGGTCACCTCGTGATAACCGCGGCCTTCCACCAACGTGACGTTGTCCGCGCCTCCCACGATGATGGGGATTTGCATGAGGATGATCTCGTCGACCAGGCCTTGGTCAAAGACGCACCAGTTCAGGCTTCCCCCGCCCTCCACCATGATGCTGTGGATTCCATAGTCACGCTCCAGCCGCATGAAAAGCTCCGCGAAATCGACCGTCTTCTGCCCACAGATCAGGCATTCCTTTCCCAGGGCCTTGATCGCGGCCAGTTTCTGTTTGTCGACGCCTTGGGCCGTGGTGACGATGATCGTCTTCTCGTTGTCGCGAAAGATGTTGGCGTCGAGAGGAATGTCCATGGTCGAGGTTGGAACGATTCGGACGGGGTTCTTGTTCTTTTCGAATCGGTTGGTCAGCAGAGGATTATCCGTCAGGATCGTATTCTTGCCGACCATGATCGCGTCGAACGTTCCACGGGTTTCGTGAATGAACCGCATGTCCTCCTCGTCGAAGAGCGAAAACAACTCCTTGCTGGAGTAACCCGACCCCAGCGTCAACTTGCCGTCGATCGAAACTTGACAGAATACCGTCGTCTTCATGGTTTGTTCGTCACCCTTTCTGGTTCAGAATGCCCCAAAGACACCCGGCCAGGAACCAACTACTCTAATGGGCCTCCGGCCTCGATCTCGAAGAGATCTGGCCTTCACCCTGGTTATACGCGACCGTTGTCTGGCAGATTAAAGAAGGAAGGTCTACTCTGTTGGCCGATCCGCTTCTTCGATCTCGTCGAGAGCGATTGTTCGACCTGGCGATAGGATGGGATGCCCCTTTTCCATCGCGATTCTACTTGGATGGTCCATTGCCGACCTCTTTCACCATGCAGCGGAGCGCTTCTTCTGGTTCTCCCTGTTGATTGACCAAGACATCAAGCCCCGCCTTCATGGCGTCCCAGATCCGCGGCATTGCCGCATGAACCGGTATTGGTCGGCAATCGGACATTTGGGCCACTACTTCCCGCTTGTTGGCATTTGCCATCGACGTTACTTCGTTCAATGCTGATTTGCTGGCGGGAATGCGGTGCACCTGGTTGGCCCATTTTTTTTGGCATTCGTCGCTCAGCATGTACTCGGCAAAGGCCAGCAAATGGCCACGATGTTCTGACTCGAGCGCCCGATTCGGAAAGACCAGACCTACCGAAGAGGTCATGGGGATTGGGCGATGTCCTCGAATCTCGGGCAATCTGCCGACGCCGAGTTTCTCCTTCATGTTCTGGTTGACGTAATTGAAGATCCACTCTCCGCAGATGATCGCTCCGATCCGCCCTGCGAAGAAATTGTGGAGAAGATCGGTGGAACCATCGAAGCTACCGATCACGTTACTCTTCATACTGCTCTGCAAGAACGTCAACGCGCGGAGCATCTCCTGCGTGTCCAGGTTCGGCTTCGAATCGCGGATCGGCCAGCCGCCGAATGCGGTCAGAAAAGGAATGAACCAATAGGGATGCCTCAGGTCGGCCGCGATCGGAACGATCGACCTCTGCATCAGCCGATCGGTCGCTGCTTCGAGATCTTCCCAGGATCGTGGCGCTTCTGGGAAGATGTCTTTGTTGTAAAACATCACCAGATGGTTTCCCCGCAATACCGGGACTCCGTACTGAATGCCGTCCAGTTGCATCGTGGCCAGCGAATCTTCGGAGAGCTCCTTACGGAACAGGTCGGAGGGAGTCTCGGAATAGAGAGCCGGACCGGCCAGACTGGCCATGTCAGAGGGCACGAACGCCATCTGCGGTCCAATTCCCGTCTTCTTGACTCTTTGGAGTCGCTCGATCAGATCCGCGATGCACATCACCTCGGGCGTGATCTTGACACCTTGGAGTTCAGAGTAGGCCGAACAAATCTCTTCCAGAACGGACTTTGACGTGTCTCCGGGACCGTCAAACTCGTGCCAAATGACGAGGGGCGCGGTCTTGGCCTTCCCTGTTCTGGACAGAATGAGAGCCTCCAACGGTTTCAATGCCACTTGGGGTCCCGAGTAGCCGATCCGGTCATCGTCGTAGTCGCTGCAGAGGGCGACGGTCAAGGGCTCGCATCCCAGATCGAGAGAGGATAGATCGACCGTGACTTCGGATTGTTGGTTCAAGTTGAACAGAGCCAGCAGAGCGTCACCGCCCTCGCGATACCCGTAGGCCACGACGTCTCCCGCGACGTCCCTTACGAAGAAGTTCTGAGGCTTTATCAACGAGGATCGGCTTCTTTTGAATTCGTTTAGTCGTCTGAGTAACGAGATCATCCGCGTTGAATTCGTCCAGTCGATCTTCATCGTGTTGAAGAAAGCTTTTGGAATGTCCGCCGCGTTCGTGTTGTCAGCCAAGCCGCAGTTGAGCGGCTGAACCTCGTTTACCTCAAAACCGGTCGTGATGTACGGGATTCCGTTCGGCAGGAAGTTGTTGAAGACCCCGATCATTCGGGCCAGACTCACGCCACCGCGACTTGTGATTCTGGGGGTGTCAGCGGTCTCAGCGCAGGCGAATACATGGATGGATAGATCCGGCAGCTCCTTCAGGTAGGAGGTCAGGTTCTCCTTGCTGATGTCGGTCATGATATTCCATCCGCTGCCAAGCATGATGTCATATCCGGTCTTTGCGGCTTTCGCGTGGTTTCTGTTGAACAGGTCTTCGCTGATGAGTATGGAACCCGGCCGTGTTTCCTTGACGATTTGAAACAGTTTCGCCAGGAGCGGCACGGGCACTGTGTGTCCGATGTCGACCCGGAACCCATCGATACCGTAGCGCTCCAAGTTGAACCGGATCGCCTGTTCCAGAACGCCCCACAGTTCGTGGTTGGGTTCTTCACCCGGATAATAGTTGCACTTGATGGTGTCGAACAGCACGTAGGGTGCCTGATCGGGCTTCAGAAAGGGTCTGACCTGAGGCGCGAAGTCTTTGTAGAGACGCAAGAACGTGATGTCCGTCCAGATCGGCTGGACATCGTTGATCCAGTCGGAATGCGCCGGCGAGGTGGTGATCTTCATTTCGCGCTCCACGAGCGTCAACAGTTCCTCACCGGTCTGGGCGGATCTCTGCTTGAGTTTCTCCCACAGTTCGGGATTCACCACGTTCGGCGGCTGGGAGAATTTGGCCAGGAAGACGGGCGTTTCCTTACTCTTGTAGACGGTCTCGAGCTTGTCCGGTGTGCACTCCTCGAAGAATCCGAGTTCCGGGATCTTGGGGGGGCAGAATCCGTCGAAGGCCTCGAGCTTCATCCAGTAGACCCAGTCCGGGTGTTCCGCGATGAAGTCTGCATTGCGGGCCGTGACTCTTGGAATGAAATCGATGACGACCTTCACGTCGACCCGGTGGCACGCTTCCACCAAGGCCGCCATCTCGTCGTCCAAGGTGAACTCATTCATCCCGTCGAGAAGGCGGTCATGCAGATGTGGATCGAGATCGAAAAAGGTCTGAATCGCGTAAGGAGAACCGGTGTCTCCTTTGAGGTTCAGTTTGCTGTATCGGGTGACCGGGAGCAGATAGAGGATGTTGACACCGATCTTCTTCAGAAGAGGCAGGAGAAGGATGAGCCGGAAAAGTGTCCCGGATTCGAGCTGGCCGTCATGGTCGTAGTCCCAGGTCGTGGTATAGCGGACCAGAGACGAGTAGATGACGCTGTCCCGAAAACAGGTCTGCTCCTTGAACGGATATCGTTTGGAGAGTGAGAAGATGTGCTCGAACATCTGGCCGCAGAAGTCGTAGGGGTGCACGAGGACTTCCGCGCCCTTCTCATCCAAGACCGGACCATATCCGCACGTGTTCCAGAGGGCCGGAATCCAGATCGGCTCGGCCGGTTGTCCCTTGCGGTCCCCAAGAAACCCAACGATTCTGTCGAGAGCTGTCGTGGTCTTCATCGGGACCTCTCCCTGTTCCCCTCGTCCGTAGAATGGTGCGGCTGGAATACGGTCTTGAGGGCCTCGCATTTCACGGGGATCCGGGTGGCCAGATCGTATCCCAAAAGCTCGTTGATGGCTCGTTCGTGTTGCTCGATCTTGTATCGATGGGTGACTAATCTTTCGATTCCAGGAAGGGCGGCCGCGAACTCCAGCGCCGTACCGAACAGGTAGCGATACTCACCCGCGGCAACGATCTTGATTCCATTCTGGATGTACTTGGTTGGGGTGATCGTATGAGAGTAGGCGGAGTTGATCCCAAACGGAACGATTCTTCCACCTCGGTCGATCCAGCGTTCAGCCGTTTCCATCTGGGTTCCCACTGTGTCGATGATGACATCGAATTTGCTGTTCGGCAGGGCCTTGACGACCGACATCTCAGCCAATCGTTCCGGCGTATCAGCGCAATCGGCGATGGTCCGGGCGATCGCCAGGCGATAAGGATTGATCTCGGTCGCGACCGTCAATCGTGCGAACTTTTTGGCGACCATCTGACAGAGAAGCCCCATCGGACCGGAACCCAGAACCAGAACGCTGTCAAAAGGAGTCACCAGTGCTTCCCTGAAATTGTGGAGTACGCAGGCCAGAGGCTCGACGAGAACCCCAGTCTCCCAAGTCATCGAATCCGGAATGCGATAGACGAACTGCTGTTCCGAAACAAAGTAGGGAGCAAAGGTCCCATGAACATTGAGCCCTGCGATCGGAAACCCCTTGCCATCCTTTCCTACGCAGAGATTGGGTTGCCCCTTTCGACAGAAGTGACACTGGCCGCAGCTCTGATTCGGGTCGATGACGACACGGTCGCCGACGTTCAAATCATAAACCTGCTCGCCGATCTCGACCACGGTCCCGACGGCTTCATGCCCTCGTATCACGCCGGCGGTTCCCAGCTCTTTTCCTGTGATGACGGCCAGATCGGTTCCGCAGATCCCGGTCATCGAGATCTTCACTTTCACCTGTCCGGACACGGCGATCCGCGGTTCTTCGGCCTCGCAAAGTTCCAGCCTGTTCTTTTCGGTCCAGAAAAGCGCGTTCATGCGAGGCCTCCTGAGTTCCACGTCACGCCTCGATCACCGGCCGTGGCAGTGCCCATTCTCAAAACGAGGACGACTACCCCTACTTGATGAGTCGCAACACTCATTATATGAACCTAGTATAGGAGTGGCCATCCCCTGCCATAATGAATTTTCGGCCGATGAATACTGAATTTTCCTCCGAAAGTCAAGTTTTTCCTCGAGATGGCGGAGCACAGTACCTCATGTGAAACTTTGGTGAAACGGTGGTGACTGACTGTTCAAGTGGTCTCTCTGGTGGCTCGCCGGATGATGACTGTATCTTTACTGACTCAGTCCAGATGGACTCATTCCAGAACGTCTCGAGCCCTTTTTTTTTCGGCCCACTCCGCCTCACATGAGTGGCCCCCCCCAAAAAAAAGACATGCACTGCCGTCGCCTCTGCCTCCTCGACCGACGCACCGGATTTGCTGTACACTGGGCGCCAAGCGGAGTCTCGTCTGTCCGGATCTGAAGGACTGTCCCCCATTTCGGGAGGTATCGCCATGTGGAGAGTGTTGGTTTTCCTATTTGTCTTGACCGTGAGCGAAGCGTGCGGAGCTGATCGGATCACGGTCACCGCTCACCCGACGTTGGATGATCGCTATCCGGGCTTGGCGAAGCTTCTTTTTGTGTTGCGCTCCGCGACACCGAACAAGTCCGACGGCCCGATGTTCGTCCCGTCGACATGGATGCTCGATCCGACCACGGCAAGATCCGGATTGGAGGCTCTTCTCTCCCGTGGTGAGCTTGTCCGCCCCGTGAAAATCGAGTCGTTTCGTGCCCTTCTCGCCACGACGGTCGAGAGGCTCTTCGCGTTGGCCGCGATGCGACGTCCTTCAGGAAAAATCGACGTGCGGACCGGTCATGGGGTGATCTCTGTGAATGGTCTGGCCCGATTGATCTCCTGTTACGACCTCGATCTGGACGGTCGAATCGGCACGGACGGAGGCCGCGACATCACCTTGAATAGCAGGGGATGGCGGGAGACAGGGACTCTGATCCGAGACATCTTGGCTCTGCCCTACTTCGTTGCCCTTGGGTACAATACGATCCATCTGCAGCCGATCACGCGGATCGGCGTTTATGGACGGAAGGGCGACTTGGGGTCTCCATTCGCCATCCGCGACCCTTTCTCTTTGGATCCGACCCTCAGTGATCCACTGGTTTCGCTGCCCCCCGCGGACCAGTTCCGGGCTTTCGTCGACGCGGCACATGCGGCTGGCCTGAAAGTGATCCTGGAGGTCATTCCGCGGACCGTGTCGATCGATTCGGATGTCCTCGAGAAGAACCCCTCGTATGGCTACTGGGTGCGTGAGGGCTCTCCCAAGAGGATGCCCAACTACTACAGTCCCTCCTACGACTACTCGACCTCGACAGGGTCTCGTCGTTTCGCCGATCGTGCCTCTTTTGACCAATGGTTCTTCAAGGAATACCGGGACCTCATCAACAAGGGACGATACGGTCTGAACGATCTGATCGATGTGACCCGGACGGATCCTGAGTACTCCTCGTGGTTCCTTCCCCCTCCGGATCGTGTCCGCCGCGAGAGCACGGGACGTCTCGTGGGGGAGTATTACAAAAAGGACGCAAGAGGTCATCCCATCCCCGGACAACTAGACGCTAAGCTTCGCAGCGAGGTGTTCCCGGCATTTTGTGATACCCCGTTCGAGATTCAGCCGTTCTGGCAGGATGTGAGCTATCTAAGGCTCTACCATGACAGCGCCGGTTCCTTGCCGATCTTGGGGCCTCTTTCCTTCGTGACGGCAAAGTTTTTCAAGAACGTGGAACCGGTGAACGAGGAAAAGTATCGATACAAGCCCGTCTGGGAGATGATCACGGACAGCTTCGCCCGCTACCGTCAGATGGGTGTCGACGGGGTGGTCCTCGACATGGGGCATGCTTTGCCCACCGATTTGAAGCGCGCCATTCGTCGCGTCATCCCGAACGTTTGGGAGGAGAATGCCGACGCTGATCCGGAGTATCTGGCCAAGACCCCCGGGGTGGTGACCGGAGGAACCTTCTCTTACGCCATACCTTCCTTCGGAGGGCCAGCGATGACTCGTGAGATGGAAGACCATCCGGATCGAACAGCTCGTTTTCACATCGAAAACGTCCGGAAGCTTTTCACTGAGATCTCTCTTAACGACCGATACCGCGGGAAGATGTTCGGCGCCCCCGACAACTACAACACAAAGAGAATCGGCCAGACCGTGGCTGCTCGGAACCTGAAGTCTGCCCCCAGACGACAAGACCGTGATGTACTCGATTTCACCCGGGCTCCGGTCGACCCCGTGAAAGCACGACGGATCACATTGCTGTACCACGCTCTGTTTCGCCTCGCCTCTGCCTATGAAGGCTCCCCTTTTGTCTTCAACCCGATTTTCGGGACCGAGTTCGTTCCGACGTCGACGATCAACGTCGGCATGGCCACCCACATCGACGAGGCCAACGCGTTTTCCGAGTATCAGCCCGTCGAACGCCGCGCGATCCGTACGAACGCCCCACGACTACTGCTGATGAGCAAACCGGTTCGACCAGGGGAAGAATGGGTCAGCGACAAGAACTTCGTGCGCGATATCTTGAATCTGGAACGGGTCGTGGAACAGTTCGCACCCGTCCTGTCGGTCGCGACGAAACTCGAACTGGTCGACGGTGGCTGTCCGGAGGTGCTCGTCCTGGTTTTACGAGCTGTCTCTCGCAAGACAGACCGACTGGCCATCGTTGCGAACCTTGATCCGGAGACCGAGCGACCGGTCCGGCTTCCTCGAGGCTGGAAACGGCTTGCCCTGCAGCTCGGGACCGACACTCCGCTGGTGACCGACCAGACCACGATGAGGCTCTCCCCGGGCGGGTTGTTGGTTCTGGTGCTCCCCGAAGCCGATTGATGGAGATGATTCGCCTCGGGAAAGACGGGGGGAGGGTGGTTGGCGGCCACCAAAATCAACCGAGGGCAAGAATCCCTTCGAGGGCAAGAATCCCTTCCGTACGAGCCGGCGTCTCTTGTCTTCCAAGGGCACGAAAACGGAACATCGTGTAGAATATGATCGATGATGCTGGTTGCGCAGCGGCAGGGCGTTGCCATAGTCGTCGTGATGGGAATCCTGCTGGTCCTGGTGACCACCGGAGGATTGCTCAGACTCTCATCGCAGAGTGCCTTCCACGAAGTCGATACCATTCATTGTCATCTGAGGGCCGTTGCGGTGGGCGAAGCGGGGTTCGCCACGGTGACGGCGAGACTTTCGGCAGCCCCCTGGGAGCTACGCTGGTTTCGCAAGGGGCCGGAACTCCAATACGTCGTTTCCGCGGCTGGCGGTGTTTACAGCTCTCTCATCCAGGACACCCCGGCTTCCATCGCGTTCACTGACCCGCTCCTCCAAATGACCCTGGGGAATCCTCACCAGGCCGATCTCCTCATCAGAGCCACCTATGATCGTTCGACAGTCGTCATGTTCTGGCGGCTCACGGTTCCCCAGGACTCTCTGGAAAGCCTCGTGAGGGCGGTTCCTTCGTACTTCGTCTTCGCCCCGAATTCCGTCGAGGTCGACCCTCGGGCGGTTGACGCCCTTTCCGGCCAGATCACCGACAGCATCAAGGCTCGCGGCGAGAATGCGTCCGAAATGCGCGGGCTGGCCCAGGGAATACGCTCGGCCACCAGGGTCGACGAGATCTCGAGCCTCCTGGGGTTCACTCCGGCGCAGACGATCGTCGATGGCGTGGTTCCTGCCGGGGGCTCGGGCGTTCTCGAGCCGAACGCACCCAGGATCGACGCGGCCCTCGGCGCGTCCACCACGGTCTCTCCCGTGGCACCGCCTCCTGACACGGCCGACAGTCCAGTCACGGAGTCCTGCCCTCTGCCCGCTGGGCTCGAATGCGGTGGCCCCGTGCCCAAAGGGTGTGAAAACCCCGGCTTCTACCCCAATTCCATCCCAGCCGATCCCGATCCGGATCAGTCATCCGCTCCGGCCGCAACTCAGCTCGATTTCCAACAGTGCGTCGATCAGCAGGTCCTTCCCAGACTGCAAATGCTCGTTACGTGTCGATCCTTGATCTCGGTCAGTCCGCTCTCCCAATGCGCCGCCCTCTGCAAAGACCAGTTGAAAAGGGCTTTCGCGTCGACCGTGGCAACGGAGGCGCCCACCCAAGAGCAACGAGCCGCTGTTTGGCGAGCGCTTGGGCTTATCCGGCACGCCCAGTGCGCGCACCTGGATGGAAAGGACCCGTTGCTGTGCAACTGACCTTCGGACGCGCCGGACAACGGGTCGGATCAGCCTCCTTTAGGCTGGAGATTGACGGAGTCTTACTCCGACAGGCTCTAAGAACCATGCCCACCCGCGGATTCTCGGTCATAGAGCTCTGTCTTGCGTTCTTGATCTTGGGACTCTCCTTTCTTCCGGTGATCGGACTCTTCTCTTCGTCGGGGCGTCAATCGCGCCAGACCGCGGACTACGGCCTCGCCGTGACACTGGAGGAAAAGGTCGCGGAGGATATCCGTTTGGCGAATTGGGAGAACACTCACCTCCCGGAGCAGCTCCTGTCCGACCCGTCGTTTACGGCGACTCTTCCGATCGTGGATGGCCAATCTCCATTTTTTGCCTCGATCGAGGATGCGCGGCCTCCCTTCGGCCAGATCCAGAGTGGAGTGGACCCAGGCATCGAGGGGTCCTTTCGCTCTTTGTTCCATGAGGTGAGTACGTTTCGTCTGGGGCTGAGCCAGAAATCCGAGAGTCTCGCCACGGGGAGCGTCACGGATCTGACCCTCAATATGGATTGGGTCGATTACCGCAGGCAAACCCAGAGTCTTCCTCTCTTGGTTCGTCTCGCCCGCTACGGCTCATGGATCGCTTCACCCGAACAAGTCCACGATCGCGAGCAGGCCAATGAATCCGTGCGTCAGTTGCTCTACCCGACCCGCGCTGGACAGACTCTCGCTGCGGTGGCGGCCTCCACCGGTGCTGACCTGGGGGTCGTGCAGACCCTGGGAGACACAGCCGTGCTCGCCAAAGCCGTTTCCGACTCCAAATCACGGTTCGCGGCTGCTACGGCAACCCTGCGCTCCGCTGTCTTTGCCTCTGTCTTGCCGGAGGATTCGGTTCGCAAGCAGTTGACGCTTGCACGCGAATACGAGCGGCAGTGCTCCACCTGTCTTGTGATCGTGACGTACCTGGCTTCACCGATCAAGACGTTGGCTCGATCCTTTGATCCGGCCAAGCTGGGGACTCCAAGACCGGCCAAGTCCACCTATGCCTCGGTCCTTCAGAATCTCGACGACGTGTTGGGTCTCTTCCACTCGACCCTCTCCGAAGCCCTCCGTTGGTATGTGCGGGCGTACAACGCGTCGTTCGTGAAGGGCATGGCTCCTCGGCCACGAATCCGAGCGTTCATGAAGATTCTTGAGTTGACGAAGCTCAGGACCTTGGCCACGAACGCTCAGGACACGGCGTATCTTCAGAAGATCCTGACCGACTTCGAGCGTCATCAAGACGGAAGGAACTCGAATTTCGCGAGTTTCGCGCGGCACGAGCTTTCCGTGGGACGCGACGTGGCCACTCTGCGACAGAACTATCCCTTGACCCGGTTGCAGGCCATCAATGACTTTCAGGACAACATCGTCTCCGCCGTGAACAAGGTCCTGAGCGCGCCCTAGTACAACATTCAGCATATTTTCGGGCAGTTTGCGGGGGAGGATCCCGGGGAGCGAATCGACCGGCCGAGCCGAAACGAAGACGCGAAAGGAAGTTCTGTGACTTCGGTCCCGAGAGACCAGGAAAAGATCGACCCGACGTACGAGCTGTTGAAGTGCCTCGGCTCCGGGGGAATGGCGACCGTCTACAAGGGCCGTGATCTCCGTCTGAACCGTTTCGTGGCGATCAAGGTCATCCACACGGAGCTCAATGAACAAGGCGACTTTCGCGCCCGATTCTTGCGCGAGGCACGAGCTTTGGCCCTTTGCACCCACCCCAACGTCATCCAGGTCCACTTCTGCTCCGACGCGTCTGCCTCCACGCTGTACCTGGTGACCGAGTACGTGGAGGGCAGGAGCCTGTCGGAATGGCTGAGCCTCTTTGGCCCCTTCCCGTGGGAGATCGCCCTGGCCATCGTCGAACGGATTCTGTCGGGACTGAACACGGTTCACTCCCGAGGGATCCTGCACAGGGACATCAAGCCGCCGAACATCCTGCTCTCGTCTGAGGGCGTGCCCAAACTGGCCGATTTCGGTTTGGCCAAAGGGGAGGGGTTGTCGAACGTGACGAGCGAGAACCTCCCGCTCGGCACTCTCCGGTATCTCGCTCCGGAGGCATTCGAGGGCCGGCCTGCCACGATCGCCCAGGATCTCTACGCCACGGGGCTCGTCCTTTACGAGCTGGTGGTTGGCCGGCCTGCGTTCGTCCAGGAGTCGGTGGGAGAGCTGATGTCACGCATCCGCTCGGGGAACTGGCCCAGGCTCGAGGAGTTCTTCCCGGAGATCTGGCCCGAACTGGTGCCGCTCGTCGAGAAGGCCTTGGCCGTCGCCCCGAACGAGCGATTCTCATCGGCCGAGCAGATGCGGCTGGGCTGCCGTACCGTGCTGGAGAGTGTCGGGATCTTGGATCCGGCCTTTCTCTTGAACGAGTTCGCGATCGCCCAGGACCGAGGACTGTGGCTTGACAAGCACCGCGAAAGATTGTGCGAGCACATGGGCAAACGGGCTCAGTTCGCCAGGCTGGAGGGGCGGCAGATCGAGGCGATCGAACTCCTCGATCGGATGGTCCTTCTCGACCCGGACGTGGGCCCCGGCAAGGAGACCTCACGCTTGCCTCCGACGACACCGCCCGAGACCGGAGAGTCCATTTCGCAACTGATCGGAGCGGACAGTGTCGGATGTCCGGTCGGGTCGTTGCCATTCGAGCGGACACCCCCTCAGAGGACCGAGGATCGTCTCGAGCAGAAGAACACCCCCAGGGTGTCGGACTCGGGACTGGCCAGGCTCGCGGCCCGAGCATACGTGCTGTTGTCATTTTTGGTCTGCCCGCTTTTGGTGCTGGGTGAGCGGGTGCTGCATTCCATGTTTCTGGTCGTTCCGCTTCTGCTGAGCATCTTCGTCGTGGGCGAAGCCCTTCGGTGGCAGTCGTCGGAAAGACGGTGGCGGGCCGCGCTCGGCTCTCTATTTGGGATGGTTGCGCTCGTGGCCTTTTTTCCGGGGGAGACCCTGACCCCTGTCTTGCACGCCTACCAGACCGATGTGCTGGACCGCATCGACCCCCTGAGTCTCGTCTGCGTGGCCTGGTTCTGCGTTCTGTCGTGGAGTTTGGTTCTCCTGTTCGCCCGGTATGGGCTGTCATGGAGCGCGTATCTGTCTTTTCCTCCGTGGTTCTCCCTGGCGCTCGTGCTCACCTCGGGACTGGGTTTGTCCGCGCACCTGTCGGTCGTGCGGGAGAACCGCAACCTGACGCGTGTTCTGGACTTGCCGGTCGCGGTGAACCCCGGCGCGTTGACTCTCGGCATACAGACCGGATTTTCTCTGCCACGTTCGAACGAGCGTCTGGTCGGGCGGCCCCCCGGTGTCCCCGGACAGCTCCTCCGTCACTATTCGTCCTTGGCTCCATCGATCATCGTGGCCATCAACGCGACGGAGAACGACCTCGCCCGCTGGTTGGAGGGTCCGGAGCCGTCTGTCACCTCGGTGAGCGTCGCGGTCTCCGGATCGTCGCCCGCGAATCTCCTGTCCGACAACCGGTTCTGGACTCCAGCAGACGAGGAGCTGTTTGACGCGTTGCGTCCGAGCCAGGACAATCTCCTGCTGATCACCGATCCCGAGCAAAAGACGTCGAGCGGACGCTTGACCCGCCGGCAGTTCTTCGAGGCCCACACCCGTTTCATGGCATCTGTTGCCAGTCTCACGGGTGCGTCCGCGGTCGAGATACCGTCCACGGCCCACCTTGGATCCTCACAGGAAGCGCGAGCCTCGGACTGGGATTCCGAAGAGAGAGAGCTTCTCGAACGCGAGGCCCGCACCTTGAGACGACTGTTGCCCCGTGTGAAGATCGGGATCCGCCAGACGGTCACGGCGGCTGGTCCCCAAGAGACGACGGACGTGCGTACTTTTACCCGACTGGCAGCCTCGGACTGGATCGATTGGGTGGGAGCCGCCGCCTATGGGGAGAGCTTGCCCGCAAGGGAACTCGATCTCGTGGTTCAGGCTCTTCAGTCTAGCGGTCACCTCTCGAAGCTGTGGCTCTTCACGGGCGTTCCGTCGTGTCTTTTCGCCCGTCCTCCTTGGAGGGAATCAGAGGACTCCGCCTGGATCGCGATTCCCGGACGGTACGCCCGAAGCCGGGGTCTCTCCACGTGGATCCATTGCCCCGGCTCGACCTTTGTCGGCTATGGCTGGTGGTATTCTGGCCACGCAGCGCTCAGGACGTCGGCGACCACCCCCCTCCGGAGCTTTCTGACGTTTGGAAGGTGAGGCTCCGGACCGGTTTATGGGCGTTTGAACTCGACGACCTCAACGCTTCCCTGGGGGGCGGGGGTCGGGTCGAATGAAAGACCGATCACGCTGCCGGTTGGCGTGACGACGAACTGCTGGGTCGTGATTCCGACGGACGTTTCTCCCAGAGGCTTGCCGGCGAGTCCCTTGGCGTCGTAGTGAACCAGAAGGAACTTCTTGGTGGTCCCAGGTTTGACGAACCGGACAATCGGTCCTCCGGTGGTATCCAAACCGACGAGAAGCGGGGCCTGCAGTTCCGGAGCCGACAGGGGATAGAGCTCTTTCTTCTGGCCAGTGGGGCTGTTGGAGATCAGGTAGTGTTCTCCCAGGCCCTGACTGTTCTTGTGGAAGTCGAGGGTGAAGAGCTCTCCGGTGGCGTTAACCGAGAAACCGTCGAGCCCCCAAGGACGTCGCTCGATCTCTTTGCCGTCGGGGCCGAAGTGGATGAGCTTGGAGGCCATGAAGTCTCCCACCCAGACGTTTCCCTGTGGGGTTCCGATCACCATCTCAGCCTGGAGGAGTTGGCCGGGACCGCTTCCATATCCTCCCAGCTTCACGAGCTTCTTCGTGGAGAGATCGTAGTTGAAGATTGTCTGGTCGGTTCGATTGACGACGACGACCTTCTTCCCGCTCACCCACAGAGATAGAGGATGAGCAAGCTGAGCGCCCCCCAGTCTGGCCACGGTGCCGACGAGCTTTCCCTCACGGGTGAACCGGAGGATACGGTTGTTCCATTGGTCGGAGATCCAGATCTCGTTGTCGGGGCCGATCGCGATGCCTCCGGGCCCTTCTCCGTAGGGCTGATCGAACTGCCCGGGGCCAGCGCTGTGTTGGTTGTAGTAGCCGATTTGGCCTGGCCCCGTGCCCCACGGGACTTTGAAGAGCACCTCGGCCTGGGCGCAGGGTGACGAGAACAGGACCACGGCGCACAGGATCCACAAAGACAAGAGCCGGACCACGATCGATCCGGACAAACCCCGTCCCTTTGGCTCGCGAAGCTCCGTTGCTTCAGATTCTCCCTTGGAAAAACCGGACCAGGCCGTTCTCCGACGAATCGCAAAATGGCCGACTGACACGGGGTTTCTGGTCATCTTCTGATCCTCCGATCGGATGGGCTCAAGGTCTAGTTCCAACGGTATTTCGACGATGGTCAGGGACATTCATTCTAATGAAAAAGATCGTTGTCGTGAAGTCGGCGGGGGTGACCTCCGGCCATTGCCGGGCACACCCGCCGGATGGTCAATCCAGGATGACCCGGAGAGGCAGCCGAAGTCAACTCCCTCCACCTCACAAAAGTTGCCACCCGCCCGACATGCATCGATAGCGACCAGTCGCAGGTGAGAGAAGGCTCTATGAGCGCCGAAGGACGATCCATGCTAACCTGTGGCCCGACAGTTCAACGATTCGACCTGCCGGACCGTCGGGTCTTTCTCCGGCCAGAGACGCTCGCCGCATCCGCCAATTGACGGGTATGGGACCAGAGATCGTCGAGGATCCGGGGAGGTAACGTTCTCATGTCGGTGTTCGAGAGAAAGGGATTCCTTCTCTGGGGAGCGATCCTGATCGTCACGTGCGGGATCTCCGGATGGATTGGCCCCCAGGTTCGTTTCTCACCCCTGGATCTGGCTCACGAGCTTCTTTTCCCTCCGCCGGTCGAAGGACAAAGGCCCCCTGGGGCTTTGCCGCTCGAGTCGAGCCGCGTTTTGGTGGTCGATGTATCGGTCGATCCACGCGAAGGCTTTCCCATCGCGGATCGGGGAACCCTGGCAAAGGTGATCGACAAGCTGACCGAGCTGGAAGCCTGGTCGATCGGCGTTGACGTTTTGTTCGAGAACCGACGAGATCCTGCATCGGACCAGGCTCTCGAAAGAGCCATCCGCTCTTCGGGTCGGGTTGTTCTGGCGACTCGCTACGAGAGCTCGACTCTCTCCGAGATCCAGCCCATCTGGAGCTCGTTGGCCCGATCTCTGGGAATCGCGAACATCATCGTCGACAAAGACGGGTACTGCCGGATGGTCCAGCATTACTACCACCAGACCGGTATCCACACCCGGTTCTCTCTGAGTCTCGAGACCTGTCGAGTCCTGTTGTCCGGTCCAGGAGCCTCTCTTCCACCGGTGGCCGTCGATGCTCACGAACTCACGTTCCAGGGGGTGAACGGCGAGCGAGTGAGAGTTCCCTTTGACGAGCGCGGAATGAGCCTGATCCAATACCAGGGTCCTGCTGTGACGGTTCCCCAGATCCACTGGACCGACCTCCTGCGGCTCGATCGAAAACGGCTCGATTTGAGCCGGCGGGCAGTGTTCGTCGGGGACGCGAGACTCAGAACCGGCGACGCCCGCCTGACTCCGTTTCATCGGGGCGCACTGTCTCAGATCGCTGGGGTGGAAATCCACGCGCACAACCTTCTGGGAATGATAACCGGACCGTGTCGGTACACTGCCGGATCCTCGACCATCTGGGGGACCACGGTCGTCGGCGTTCTGATCGGAGCGGTTCTGGCCCGCAGCTTCTCTCTCCCCTGGGTGATCCTCGGTGTTCCGCTCGTCATCTCTGTCGGATTTGTCGCGGCCTGTGTCACGTTCATCCAATTTGGGCTTTTTGTGAACCCTGTGCCGTTTTCTCTGGCAGTCGGCATCTCCGCCGCCGGAACGGTCGTGTGTCTTCTGAAGTGGCTCATTCCTGCTGGCGCCATCGAGCTTCCTCGGACCGCTCGTCGAAAACTGGATCAGGCTCTCGATCTATTAAGACGTGAACAGCCCGCCCAAGCCGTGGACTGCCTGCAGTCGATCGTTCATCCTGATGCTGCGCCGGCCCATCCCACGATCCGTTGGGCGATGGCCAAGGCGTTTCTTGCGAGCGGTCAGATCCCCCTTGCTCTGAGTCAGGTCAAAGACCTGCCCATGGGCGGGCTGCCCCTCGACTGGATCTATGACCTGGCCGGCTCCCTCGAGGAGGCCGGTGCTCTGGCCGAGGCCGAGGAAGCCTTCCGACAGATCCTCGTCCGAAAGCTTTCCTATCGAGACTCCGCAGCCCGGGCCAAGACTCTCGCAGCACGAGATCCACGGGTTCCGGATGGCCTCATCAGAGCGCTGGTGCATCGCTATCGTGAAGTGACTTTCCTGGCCGAGGGGGGAATGGGAAAGGTCTACCGGGCCCACGATCGGGTCCGGAACGAACATGTGGCCATCAAGGTTCCGGATCCGACGTTGCTCGCTCAAGCGGACGTGAAGCGTCGATTCTTGAGGGAGATCCAACTCCTCTCACGACTGTCTCATCCCCACATCGTCAAGCTGCTCGATGTCGGCAGGGAAGAGCTCCTGTACTACTCGATGGAGCTCGTGTCGGGGCGCAGTCTCAAGGTGTTGGTGCAGTCCGAAGGACAGCTTTCGGTCGATCGAACGATGAAGCTGCTCCTTCCCATTGCCGAAGCTCTTGCGGCGAGCCATCGCGAAGGTGTGATCCATCGGGACGTGAAGCCGGAGAACATCCTCGTCGATTTGGACGATTTCCCCCGCCTCACCGACTTCGGGCTCGCGTTCATCGAGGATCAAACGAGAGTCACTCGGACCGGAATCAACGTGGGCACGCCTGCTTTCATGGCTCCGGAGCTGTTGACCGGTTTGGATCCGACGCCTTCGGCGGACATCTTCTCCCTGGGAGTCGTCTTCTACGAGGCTTTGACCGGGGCGCTTCCCTTTGGCGCCAATCCGGTCCTCGGTCGACTCATGAACGAGTTCGTTCCTCTTCGAGTGCGAGCCCCGAAAGTGTCCGCCACCCTTGACCGTCTCATCACGATCTGTCTGGACAAAGACCCGGAAAGAAGACCGCAGAACGGAACCGATCTGGTGAACCGGCTCGTCGAGATCCGGACGCCGGGCTCCTAGCGCTACAACGTAACCATGCCCTGCTGCGGCCGGCTGCGCCGCACGCTGACGGCGTCATCGTCGCGAAAGGTCCTCGATGTACTGTTCAAGTACACCTCCGGTCCTTTCGCTCCTCTTCCTTGTCAGCCTGCGGCTCGCTCGGCCTCGCTACGGGCAGGACCGTTACGTTGTAGTGCTAGCGAACCAGACCCGCCTTGAAGGCTGAGGGCAGTTGGCCGGTCACTTTTTTGAACGTCTTGTAGAAGTGGTTGAGATTCTGGAATCCAACCTCGTACGCGACCTCCTCGATACTTCCCTCTGAGGCACGGATCTTTTCGCACGCCTTTTCGACCCTGAGGTTGTTGATGTACTGGACCAGCGACTGCCCTGTGGCGTCTCTGAACATCTTGCTGAAATGGCTGCGTGAGTAACCGGCGTAGCGAGCGACTTCATCGACGCCGATCTTGTTGTGGCAGTTCGCGGCAAGATAGGCCTTGATCTGCGCGATGACGAACCCCTCCTTGCACCCCCCGGTGTCTTGACCGGCAAACAGTCGCAGGAAGTGGACGAGGATCTCTCGCATCGTGGCGTTCGCAAGGAGCTCGAAGCCCGGATATCGGTCGGTCGTCTCTTTGTAGACGCGCGAAAACGCTTTCGAGATCTCTTGGTTTCCGTACGCTACCGTACATTCACAGGTGGTGAACCGGTCCAGGACCACATGGATCGGCGTTCCCATCTTCTTCACTATGCTTTCGAGCGTCGACAGCGGGAACAGGAGTGTGAGGACCAGGAGATCAGACCCTTTCGGAATCAGCATCTCACAGCGATGCTTCAATGCAAACGCGACCAGCCTGTCCTGGAGCTGGTACGTCAGAGCTTCCGTGCCGCTGAAGAACGTGCCACGAAGGCAGACGAAGACACCCAGAAGGTCGTTCGAAAACGTCAGTTTCGTCTCTTCCTCGAAGGTACCTTCCAGACAGTAGAACGAGAACTCATCGGTTCGGTGAAGAAGTCGCGTATTCGACGATTCAAGAAGCTCCACGGTCAAGACCCCACTCTCCGGAGGCTCATCCCTCCGTCGTTTCTCCCAGGACCGTCGTTCATGTCTCTGAAAGCATACCAGGTTCGTGAGCCATGACAATCCGAAAAACGGGGTGACGCGATGAAGATGGACCGTGTCACCAACCTCGCGCATGTTTTCTCTGAGCTGCTTTGCGCCGAGATTCATCGACGCGATTGTCCTCCCTGTTTCCGGACGATAGTTCAGATTCTGCCGGTCGATCGTGCATTGGCGGGTACGGTCACTATCGTTATCCTGTGCGGGCGTGGATCCTAAGAGGATCGAAACGGCGAGACGAAAACATGGAGGACGAACGATGAGTTGTTGGAGCAGGTACGGTGTGCTGGCTGGGGTTTTCACCCTGCTTTTGGTGGCGGCGGAGCGCGGTCATTCCCAGGAGAGACAGTCCAAAATTCTGATCGTGGCAACGAATCTCACGAAGATGCCGGGCACGGACAAGTCAACCGGCGTCTGGGGTGAGGAGCTGGTCAATCCCTTTCAGATGTTCACGAGAGCAGGCTTCTCCGTCGACATCGCGTCTCCGTCCGGAGGCACGGTGACGATCGACAAGGCCAGCTATGACCCGGCTGTGGTATCGGACGAGACCGCCCGTTCGGTGCGGTTCTTTTCGACTCAGTATGGCGATCTGCTTCGACGGACGCCACGGGTCGGAGATCTCAACCCCGACGACTACGCGGCTCTTTACGTGGCGGGCGGGCACGGCGCGATGTGGGACATCTCCGAAGACAAGGGGCTCGAGAAATTTACGATCTCTTTTCTGGACCGGGGAAAGCCGGTTGCCAGCGTCTGCCACGGGCCAGCGTTCCTGGCAAAAGCAAAACGCTCCGACGGTCGCTACGCGATCCGCGGGTATCGAGTCACGGGGTTCTCCAATGCCGAAGAGAAGCAGCTCCAGCTCGACAAGGTCGTTCCCTTCTCTCTTGAAGATGAGCTGCGGAAAGCCAGTGGAGGGAAGTACGTTTCCGGACAGAAACCGCTGGCGGAACACGTGATTCGCGATCGCAATCTGGTCACGGGCCAAAATCCCGCGTCGACCAACGCGATGGCCCGCACCTTGTTGAAGGTTCTGTCGGAACGATCCGGTGCCTCTCGGCCGAACCTTGCCGCAGTGATCACCGATACCGAGGAGAGTCACTCCTCGATGGAATCGTCCGCAGCGCACATCACCGCGATCTGCCCCGTGTGCAAGGGCACGGGCGTAGCGCACGGAGGACCGGGCAACTATCCCTACAAGTGCACCCACTGCAATGGGTCTGGCCAGGTTCCTTCGAGTGGACCACCTCCGCACGGCACCGATCACTTTGACAGTGACTCTTCGACGGAATCGTCCGCAGCGCACATCACCGCGATCTGCCCCGTGTGCAAGGGCACGGGCGTAGCGCACGGAGGACCGGGCAACTATCCCTACAAGTGCACTAACTGCAACGGAACGGGCCAGGTTCCTCGTCCGAGCGGACCTCCTCCGTACGGCACCGATCACTAAGAGCGGATCATCGATCAAAGAGGAAAGTCGCAGCCGACGAGTCGCTCCCAACAGAGCGGCTCGTCCGCATGTCTAGACTCCAGACTGCAGCCCGACGGGCTCCTACCCTTTACGGAACTTGGTCACCGCATTGTGCCAGCCGGTGTTGAGGTCGAACCTGAGCTTCTGGTACGGTTCTTCGTGATACTTCTTGTATTCGGCATCGTCCGCCTTGTCGGTCGGAACCTCGATGTTCACGCCGCCGACGTCCTCGTCCAGAATATAGGGCGAGTGCGCGTTCTTGATCACCAGCTCGTCCTTGATGACTCGCACGACTTCTCTGGCCGCCTCCTTGAGAGCCGTGTCCGTGATGTTGAGGCTTTCGGCCAGACTGGCCGCGAACTTGCGGTGGTCTTTGTATGAGTCGTAGCCGTGGCTTGTCGTTTCATCCGCGATCTTCTTGAGGACGGAGTTCGGAGTCGCGGTCGCGAGAACCGCGTCGGACAGTCGTTTGTTGGCCGCTTCGTATTGGCCGATCTTGGCAAGATCGAGCACTGACACGGTATCGATCGAACCGTTGTCCACCCCAGCAGCGGTCGCCGCCCATTCGGCAAGCCCTCTTCCTGTCAGAAGATCGAGATCCGACTTCCCAAGAAACACGTCATACGGGTAGCCGCTGATGCCGGTCGCCATCTGGGAGGCCACCATATAGTTCACGGAGTTGGCCAGCTCCGAGGCGACTTCTCCGGCAGCCATCAGACAGGCATCGAAGACGACCACGTCGACCTTCCTGGAGATCTTCGCCGCAACGTCCTCGAACACCTTGCCGAGCGCAGGCGGTTTGATGTGGGTCTCGCTGGTTCTGTCGATCAGCGTCCCCTTCCATCCGGCGCCGTGTGAACCGATGAACACCGCATAGTGCTCGGCCGGGAAGCGATCAATCATCGATGTCAGGAACTCGAGGAACACCTTCGGATCGGCCGAGTCGAGAGGTGGACTCTGCTTCAAGACAGGCGATGTCAGTCGGGCAAGATCTCCATCCTTCTGGATCCAGTACACGGCACATCCGTCACCGTTGTCGACAAACGAGACGATGTTCACCTGCTTGGTCGAGCCGGTTGTCTCCATTTTGTTCAAGTTCTCGACAGCCACGCCCTTCAGGTTATTGTCGACCGCGGCATAGTGAAGGATCGTCCATTTGGCCTCTATCTTTGGTGTGGGCGAGCCCGTGGCCGAAGCAGCGGCTGAACCGCTATCCGGACTCGATAGGGTGGTCCCCGTGGAATCCGCGCTGTTGACACCGAGAAGCTCGATGCCCTGTGCAAAGAGCGGAGGAGGCGTCGAGGCCAGCCAAAGAGCGAAGAAGCAGAGGAGCCCCAAGCGCAATACCCACGAATTGACCGTTTCGAACCGCGGATTGAGAGGTGTTGATCCCAAAAGGCAAGGGCGCATGGACGTCTCTCCAAGGTTGTTGTCCTGACAAGGAGGCGGCGATCTCGTTCCTTTGTTCGGGGGAAACTATGCACGAACGCCCGTCGGAGTTTTCGGAGTTTAAGGTTCTCAGAACCAGTTGGGCAGGTCGTACGGCGTCATCGACGGCGTGATCCCAGTGGCGGAACGCGCGGAACCGTCTGATGACACGGAGGGGGAGCGCCCGACACCGGTCGATGGCTCCGTGCAATCGATCGATGACTCCGGCGATCGTGTGGCTTTGCCGGTGTGAGGTTCGACATCACCCAACTCTTCGTCCAGCTTGACGCGCTCGCAACGTCGACGCTCCGCCTCTTCCGACGAGACCCCCACTCTCAGATCGTTGCCAAGCGTCTTCAAGATCCCCTCAACGTCCTTCTCGCGCTCAGGAAGGAGGCCGAACTCGTCCCATCGATCGTTCTGTCGAGGAATGGAATTCTCCTCGAAGGCCCAATCCGGAACGTTTTCGATGACGAGCGGCTCGGGTCTGAACGCCTTCAACTCCAGAGCCCACTGTTCGAGTCGACCCCGACGGTCTTCGATGTCGCGTGCCGCTGCGGCAAGACGGCCCACGGCTTCCTGGAGCCTTGGATTGATCCGAGAGAGAACGATTCCCGATCGAACCGGATCGTCCCCCTCGTTCGTTTCCAGGCTCCCCGGATCCCTCACTCTGTTCCGAGCCAGAGGACTGGCGTTGAGCGTCGTCAAGATCTGCATCAGTGCCTGGTGGTTCAGTCGGATCAGCCCGAGGTTGGTCCGAACCACGACAGCCGCCTCACGCATCGCGGACAGTGAGGTCGATACATGGTTCCCGAAACTGCGGATGTGGTCCGGATGATTCTTGAGCGTCTTCTGATCGGACTCCCCCGTGGGTTGAGAAGCGGAGAGCTGGTCGAGACTCTGAAGCTCCTGCCGCAGCTCCGAGAAGGCGGTTCGAAAATGAGTGACGCACGAGTTGAGCGTGGAGCACGAAGCGTGGAGATCGTCGGCGCCCTTGCGGGCCGTCTGGCTCACTCCAAGGATGATCGGAAGGCTTTGGAGACGACCCTCTTCGCCGAGCAACAGCTCCAGAAGGTCCCCGAATCGCCGGATGTGGGTGAGTGTCGATTCGAGGAGCTCACGGCTTTCCACCATGAGCTGGTGAGTACTCTGGACTTGGGCCATCGACTTTTCTACCAACCGGTGAAGTCGACCCACGGAGAGACCCTCCGGATTCTTCCTGAACTCGTCGGCAATCTTGGAGAGAAGACCGATGGTTGGCTCGATTCCTTCCCCGAGATGTCCGACGACCCGTAGCGGCGTACGAAATCCGAGCTGCCCCGTCACGACGCCCAATAAATAGACGTTCTGGTAGAAGAAGGCGGTCTCTCGATCCCCTCCTTCTGGAATTATTTCCTTGAGCGCCTCGGACAGCCGCGGCTGATAGGGTCCAGCAGGTTCGGAAGCGCCTCTTGCGGACGATTCCGTGGTGCGGGGGGATGTGAGCATCTTCAGGTAGCGGTCGAACTCCGGGTTGACGTCGGGTCCCCGTTTTCCATCGGATAAGATGCCGTCGATCTTCTGGTTGAGCCAGGAGAGAACGTCAGCCCTCGCATTGCCCGTGAGAAAAAACGCGAAGGCGATGGTGAGCAGTCCCAGGAGCAGCCGGCCCTGGATGAAAGGCGGTCGTTGGGACATGATTTTTGATGAGTGTCGGTCAATGACAATGCCCATGAATTGGCGGATGCGGAGAGAGTCGCAGGCGGGGTCGCTTCGCTCTCCGGTCGCCACCCGGCTCATTCGGGGTCAGAAGGTTGATTCAGTCGTCTTGCGGTAAATGAGCCGGTCGCCTCACTCAAAATGATCGACAAAAAGGTCGATACCTTGAAGGAAGTTGTAGTGAGCGATGTCCTGGGCCTCCACGTGACTTGATCTGGGGACCGACGAGCGGTTACAGTATGTAGCCCTCAAAAGGCAAGTGGGGCGACGTCATGTTTGATAGCACCTCTCACACGGGTCGAAACAAGAAGCTTCTGTACGAGCGGCTGCGTCTCTTCGGTCAGCAACTGTCGGCAGACGCCGGAGTTAGGGCGGAAGGGGATCCCGGTCGGACCGGGGCGGCTCTCAGGCCCGCTGTCGAGAGTCCTCGGAGCTCTGGGTCCGACAAGGGCCCTTCGACCCCCTTCGGGTGTCAGGAGCCATTGGCTCCCACGCCAAGACCTCGTCCTCCCGTGTCGGTCGGCCCCGGTCTGCCCCCTCCACAAAGACCAACCTCCGTGAACCTGAACTCTCTGCCCGGTCGGTCTCCGAGGGTGACCGAACCGGAAGCTCCCATGGTTTCTCATCACGATCTCAGCCACGGCGGTGAGGGTCGAGTCGCGTTCCGTTCCATCCCGGGGGTCGGTGTTCGGTCCGCGTCCATGACAGAGACTCGAGAGGCCCGGTGTCTTGTGTCCCCGGTCGGGTCCTTCCCGCAGCAAGCGCGACAATCGGTCTCCTACGAGGAGGATCCCTATCGGCTCGATGATCCCTCGATCTTCGATCCGGCCGAGCCGTCGTGCTCGTCGCCGCGACCCTCCAACCGACGGAGCGACCGGCTGAAAGGGGTCGTCGATTTCTTTCTTGCTCCTCTCCGATTCATGGGGCGGGTGAAGGGCCCGCTGGCAGTTGTTGCGACCGCGGGAGTGGCCGTCCTCGTCGTGGGCAGCCTCATCCGCCTCTTGAGCGCCGGAGCTCCGCCGCCATCCCCGACGTCTTCGTCTCCTTCCGCGTCCGGGGTCCAGCTGGCACCGCTGGCCTCTGATCCGGACAGCCTGGTGTTTCTCATCCTCGGCGTGGACCCGATGGTGGATCGCGGCCGATCGGACACCCTCCTGTTGATCAACCTGATGCTGACGAAGAAGAAGGTTCACATCCTCTCAATTCCTCGGGATATGTACACCAAGATCGAACGTCCTGATGGCGTGATCTACGATAAGGTGAACCATTCGTATCGGTTCGGCGGCGTCGAATTGACGAAGAGGTCGATCGAAAACGAGCTTGGCATCAAGATTCACCACCACGGAGTGGTCGAGTACGACCTCTTCCGGAAGGTCGTGAACCTGATGGGCGGCATCCCGCTCAAGGTCGATCGCCGGCTGTTCTACATCGACAAGGCCGGAGGCTTGAAGGTCGACCTTCAGCCGGGAGATCAGGTACTAAACGGCGATCATGCGTTGCAGTACGTCCGATTCCGTCACGACGCGCTGGGTGATTTCGGGCGTATCCAGCGGCAGCAGAAGTTTGTCGGAGCGGCGCTCACCAAACTGAAGGACCCCAAGATGATCGCCTATCTGAGTATGAAGCTCCCGTCGCTCTTGGCCTACGTCACGACCGACGTGTCCACCCAGGAGGCCATGTCGCTTCTGTGGAAGATCAAGGACATCACGCCCAAGGACATCCAGATGATGGTGGTCCCGGGAGATGGGAAGATGATGAACACTCCGATCCACCGCAACAGACTCTGGTTCTTCTTGCCTGATCGACCCGCGTTGGAGGAAGCGAAGAGCCGGTGGTTCTTCAATCCGGACGCGGTCCAGGACCCACCGCAGAGCGGCGGACACAACAAGAAGCATGGGAGCAAGCATCCGTCCGAACCGCCGTCTCCATCATCCTCGCACGGCCAAGCCCCGGCCGTCTCGCCGGCCGCAATATCCACTCCTCACCCCTTTGCGTCCTCTCCTCGACGTGGCCACGACAGCCGTGGCTCACGCCGGGATGGAAGTTCGCCCTCACCGGTGCCGCCCGCTCCGAAATCGGCTTCTCCGGCCGGGGTGCCCCCGGTGCCATCGTTCACGCCCGGCTCGTCCGCGCCAACGGGCTTTGGCCCGCAGGGTGTCCCGGGTGGTTCTTCCAATCCGCCCTCTCCTCACTCCTCCCTCTCTCCGGCCGCTGTTCAGGAAGAGACCGATCCGACCTCCGGTCCCGGGCATTCGTGGACGAGCACTCTGGGCATCGAGTCCTATGAGCCGCTCGTTCTGGGTCATCCGGAGATCGATTCCCAGGATGAGGCTCCTACTGAACCGACCGTCATGGACTGGGAGCGTGCGAGAGCGGAGGCCAGCGAAGCCAGCGCTGTCCGGTGATGGCGGGCTCTCCCCGGCTCTCGGACTTCGACTACGAGCTCCCGCCGGACCAGATCGCCCAGGTGCCTCTGGCGGGGAGGGCGACGTCACGGCTTTTGGTTGTCGACCGCCGAAACGATCGTTTTTGCGAGGCCACGTTTCCTTCCGTGGTGGATTCCCTGCACGAGGGGGACGTCCTGGTCCGCAACAACACCCGCGTGATCCCCGCGCGGGTGACCGGCCACCGTCTTCCGGATGAGAGCCGATTTGAGGCGCTCCTTTTCGATGAGCCCTCACCGGGGATCTGGCGGGTTCTGGCAAAGCCGGCGCGCAAGTTGAAGTCCGGCTGTTCGATCCTTTTGGAGCAAGAGGTCACGGCTCAGGTCGTGGCGCCGATCGCCAGGCGGGATGCCCCCTTTCTTCCAGGGGAACGATACGTCCGGTTCGACCCGGGAATGGATGTGCGGGCCTTTCTGCGACGGCGTGGCAGAATGCCGCTTCCGCCCTACATCCACGGATACGGAGGGGATCCTGAGCGTTACCAAACCACCTATGCCCGCCAAGAAGGAGCCGTTGCAGCCCCCACTGCCGGCTTCCATTTCACACCCGACCTTTTCGACGAGATCGGCCGGCGAGGGGTCCAGGTCGTCGATGTGACGCTTCACGTCGGACCGGGAACGTTCCAGCCGGTCAGAGTGGAGGACTATACGCGCCACACGATGCAGCCCGAACAGTATGCTGTGGACGAAGGTGCAGCCGCACAGCTTGCGCGGGCCAAATCCGAAGGGCGTCGAATCGTCGCCATTGGCTCGACCAGCCTGCGGGTCGTCGAAACATTGGCAGCCCACGGTTTCCCCGTACGGCCGTCCGTGGGATGGAGCGACCTGTACATCTATCCAGGCTACCGATTCAAGGCGGTCGATGCTCTGATCACGAACTTCCACCTTCCTCGTACGACGCTCCTTCTGATGGTGATGGCTTTCGGGGGCACGGATTTGATGCGTCGAGCCTATCTCCACGCCGTGAAGACCGGTTTTCGATTTTACAGCTTTGGCGATGCGATGCTGATCCTCTAAAATAGGGTCAGCGATGAGCAAAAATAAACGCGACAAGAATCTGCACGGCGAATCCGGACCGATCCCTTTCCCTGCGAACGAGGCGGCCGATCCAGCCTATATCTGGCTCTTCCTGGGGCTGTTCCTCTTGGTACCGACCGTGCCTTGGCCCTTTGTCCACATGCGCACCCGGCTGTTCTCGACGTTCGAGATCTTCCGACCCGCGGAGGTCCTGGTCTTCTGGGTGCTTACCCTGTTCGGCGTTCTGTTCTGTCTGAATGCCGTCGAGAGATGGCTCAGGCATCTGCGCGTCCAGCCGCTGGATCTCTCGATCGTCGTCCTGTTCGTCTATGGCGCGGTTTCCGGGCTGTGGGCGGTGTACCCCACGGGCTTCAAGAGCGCGTTCTTCTCGAGCTTGGTCTTTCTCATCTTCTACATCTTGAGCAAGTTCGCGGTGACCCAAAGGGGCGTTTTGGAGCAGGTCGTCGCATGCCTCCATCTGTCCATCCTGGTCAATAATGTGTACGCGCTCGGGCAGCTCTTCCACTGTGGCTTCTTCCTGTTCGGCCAGGGTGAGGAGCCGATCGGCCTTCTCGGCAATCGAAACGATCTGGCTTGCTTTCTTGCTCTCACTCTTCCGATTGGACTGTTCCGGGCCTGGACGAGTTCTCCCCTGCTCCAGCGGTTGGGCCGGGTCAACTTCTACGTGAGCTTTGTGGTTCTCCTGTTCACGAGATGTCGATCCGGCATCATTTCGGGAATCGTGACCCTTCTGGTCTTTCATCTGCTCAAAAGAGAACAGGATCTGGGCGTGTTCGGTCGTATCAGAAAGCCTTTCCCGAAGTCGGTGAACCGGGTCATCCGGGTCACTGCGGTGGGAACCATCGCATACCTCCTCGCGATGGGGTACTGCTTCCCGGAGAAGTCGAAGACGGTCTCCAGTCGGGTGTTTATGTACGGATTGATCGCCAAAGGAGGGCTGGAGACTCCCTGGCTGGGTCACGGTCTTGGAACCTTCTCTGGCGCCTTTCAACTCAGTCAGGCCGCCCATTTCAAGGGGCTCCTCAACGACCGGGCCCGGCTCGAGTCCGGTGAGTGGGGATTGGCGCGCTTCTTCCGGCAAGCCCACAACGAATACCTCCAGATCTTCTTCGAGCTGGGCGCCGTGGGGCTCGTCCTCTTCTTGTGGACCCTTTTCGTGGCGCTCAAGGAGTTCGGTTCCGCATACCTGGCCCACGGCAACCTGGAACGGATCCGATGGTATCCGCTCTTCGGCTCGATCTTTGTCGGAGGACTCATTCAGGCCCTCGCCGGTTTCCCGTTCCAGGTCTGTCCGGTTGCTCTCATGATCGCATTCTCCCTGGCTGTGGTTTCGGCCCTCTCCCTCGAAGAGAAAGCGGGCGTTTCCCTCGATCGAAGGACATCCTCCGGAGAGCGCGACCTGTCGATCGGTATGCGACGGGTCGTAAAGCTCGCTCCTTTCATCGTTGTCATCCCTGGCCTTCTCTGGGTTTCCGTCACAGATTGGCTGGCCCAGGTTCATTATCATGAAGGGCTCAAGGAGGAGAACCTGAGCCTCGCGAAGGACATCTTGGAGAGGGCGAGACAGTATGATCCGGACGATGGACGGATCTGGAACGAGCTGGGGCGCACGTTCTTTTTGTCTTCGGATCTGGACAAGGCCGAGCAGTGCTTCGAGAAAGCCTTTATCCTCCGGGCTGATTCGAATGTCCTGGTCAACATCGGTTGCGTGAAGGCGATGCGGGGTCAGTTCGACCTGGCTCTCTCCTTCTTCACCAAGGCCACGGAGATGCTGCCCTCGTCACCGGAGAACCATTTCCGCATCGGCGAGGCGAAGGCAGCACTCAAGGACTGGCCTGGTGCCGTCGATGCCTTGAAGCGTGCCATAGCGATCTCGGTGCGGGAGTTCAAAGCGACCTGGACTCTGGGGCGCATATTGGTCGACATGGGACATGTGGACCAAGCGCGCCAACAGTTCGAGGAGAATATCGCTTTCCTCAAGGTGCTGATCGCCGAGGAGGATCCGTCAGGGCGGACCATCGGCATGGAGAAAAGGCGATACCTTACGCAGAACCTGTTCTCTCTGGCGGCCCTCTTCGATCGTGCGGGTCTGCCGATGCTGGCCAGCCGATGCTACGAGGACTTGAAACGGTACAACCCTCAGGTCCTTCGAACGGTGGGAACCTCGTCGGGCAAGTCGAAGCCCGTCCCGTCCCAAGGACCGAACGGAACCGTCCAACGATGACCTTTGGAGGCTCGGCGGTGCAAGAGATCGAGTGCGGACGATTCCGTCCGGAGTCGTTCTGCCCGAGTACGAGAGCCAGGACCGGGGTTCTCGGACTGGCCCATGCCGTTGTTCGGACGCCGGTCTTCATGCCCGTGGGTACGGCGGCCACGGTCAAGACTCTCACGACCCAAGAGATCCAGGAGCTTGGTTACTCCCTCATTCTCTCCAACACGTACCATCTTCACCTTCGTCCGGGTGACGGGATCGTCGCCCGCCTTGGGGGACTCCATCGTTTCATGGCATGGCCCGGTGCGATTTTGACCGATTCCGGGGGTTACCAGGTCTTCTCCCTGAAGAGCATCACCAGAATCACCGAAGAGGGGGTCCTGTTCTCATCGCATCTGGATGGGGCCAAGATCTCACTCACCCCCGAGATTTCGGCGCGGATCCAGGGCAACCTCGGATCGGACATCGTCATGGCCTTCGACGAGTGCATCCCCTACCCCGCCGAGGATGCCTACGTGCGACTCGCAACCGAGCGATCGTTTCGATGGACGCGGCGCAGCAAGCTGGAGTTCGACCGAATCTCGACCTCTCCCGACAGTCCGTTCGCGAGGGCCTGGACCACGGCTCCCTCGCCATCGGAGCGGTCCATGATACGGCCGAATGCGCCATCGGGTCCGATACGTCCCTTGTTCTTCGGCATCGTCCAGGGGGGAATGATCGAGAATCTCCGCAAGTCATCGGCCGAATGGGTAACCGGCTTGGATCCTGATGGTTTGGCGATCGGTGGGCTCTCCGTGGGAGAGCCGAAGGTGCTGATGGAAGAGGTCCTTTCGTACACGGTCCCTCTTCTTCCGCCCCATCGGCCGCGCTATCTCATGGGGGTGGGGACTCCTCTGGACCTTGCGCGGGGGGTCAGCCAGGGGATCGATATGTTCGATTGCGTGTTGCCCACGCGGCTGGCGCGCCACGCACACGTCTTCACGTCCGCTGGACGTCTGAACTTACAGAACGCGTGCCACCGGACCGATTCGGGTCCTCTGGACGAGTCCTGTGACTGTTTCACGTGCCGCAATTACTCGAGAGCGTACCTGCACCATCTTTTCAAGGCGAAGGAGTTCTTGGGTCCTCGTCTGGCCACGTGTCATAACCTGAAGTACTACGCCCAACTGATGCAGCAGATCCGCGAGGCGATCCCCGTCGGAGCCCTTCCAGATCTCATTCGAAGGCTGGAGGAGTCTTCCGGGGGGGAGCGTTCCTCGCCAGACTAACCATGGCAAAGCTCATCCATCTCGGAATCGATGTGGTCATGTGGGCCGCGTTCTCCGCGTTCATGTTCGGATCTGCCCTCATCGTATGGCCCTTCTATGTCGTCAAGAACTTCTTCCGGCTGATGGTCGGGGGAGGGTACTTCCCTCTGGGAGTCAGCCTGATCGTTCTCGACCAGCTCATCAAAAGGTGGGCCGTGTGGTCGCTCAAGGATCGGCCGACACCGATCACGGCCATCAGCGGGTTGCTCGACTTCAAGTACGTCGAGAACACGGGCGCGGCCTTTGGGATACTGCGCGGACAGCAGCACGTGTTCGTGCTCATGGCGCTGCTCACCATCGTGATCATCGTGCTCTACCTCTCCATGGTCGAACAGGAGGAGCCCGCGGTTCGTGTGGCTCTCGTCCTCATCCTCGGAGGGGCTGTGGGCAACTTGATCGATCGGGTGCTGTTCGGTCATGTGATCGACTATATCCACGTCTTCTACAATGATTGGGAGTGGCCGGTCTTCAACCTGGCCGACACGATCATCGACATCGGGGTGGGGCTGATCGTCATCGACTTCGTGGCCGATTTCCTGCGATCCGAGACCGAAGAGGCCAAGGAGGGGGTCGCCTGATCCCGATGATCTCCGAAATAGCTTTCCTCCGGCCCATCCTTGCTCTGCGATCGCGGCGCTACACGGAGCTGCGCTCACCAGGAGGACGAGTCCCTTCCGGAAAGGCCGTAACCTTGCGGAGGCCCTGGTCAGAAAGGGCGGTGGAGCCATGTATCCGGTTCTGCTGAGCTTCAAGATCCCCATCCTGGACATACCATTCGCCTTGCCCACGTACGGGTTCTTCTTGGCGACGGCGTTCGTGCTCGCCATCCAACTCGGGCATGTCTGGGCCATGCGCAAGGGGTACGATCCCGAGGTGATGGGGAATTTTTACGTGGTCTTGATTCTCTCTTCGATCGCCGGAGCCCGTGCCGTCTTCGTCTGGCTCAAGTGGCCCTCGTATTTTGCGGATCACATGTGGGAGTCCGTTCTCATCTGGCGAGGGGGATTGGTATTCTACGGCGGAGTCATCGGCGGAGTCATCGGATGTCTCATCTATGTCTTCTACCATCGACTCGACCCGTGGGCCATCGGTGATCTTGCTGCTCCGTGTCTGGCTCTGGGGCATATGGTGGGACGCGTGGGCTGCTTGCTCAACGGGTGCTGCTTCGGCGGTCCGACTGATCTGCCCTGGGGCATGTCGTTTCCAGCCACGGCGTACGACAAGATCCCTCGCCATCCGACCCAGCTCTACGAGATCTTGGGGTTGGCCGTGATCTTTCTGCTCCTGGGTCGACTCTTCTGGAGGCCTCACCGCGCAGGAGCGGTCGCCATGACCTACGTGGGTCTGTACGCGTGTCTGCGATTCACCATCGAAGTCTTCCGAGGAGATGATCGAGGGGGAGCCTTTGCCGGAGGATTCTCCGTCTCTCAGTGGATCGCCATCGGGGCGTTGTTGGCGTCGCTTGTGGGGTGGACCAGGATCCTCCGGCGGCCCGTCTTGAACGAGGAGGAATGAGTGCTTCGGATCCTCTTCACGATTCCGATCCCTTCGATTCCGGGCCTCCTTCCCGGAGGAGCCACGATTCCTGTCTTCTCGTACGGGACCTTCATCGCATTGGGTTTTTTCGTCTCGTACCTGTACACGTGCTGGCTCGCCAAGAAGCGTGGCATCGACGAGGAGACGATCACCGACATCTTCCTGGTCATCATCATCTCGTCGATCGTCGGATCGCGTCTCAATTTCGTCGCGAGTCAGTGGAGTCATTATGTGGCCCATCCCGCCGCGATCTTCAAGGTCTGGGAAGGCGGGATGGTGTACCTCGGCGGGTTCATCGGAGCCATCGCCGGCGGGTTGGTCTACCTGCGTATCCGTGGTCTCGCAGCCGGACCGTTTCTCGACATGTTCGCCCCCACGGTTCCGTTTGCCCAGGCGCTGGGCCGGCTGGGCTGTCTCTGTAATGGTTGCTGTTACGGAGTGCCGACCGATCTGCCGTGGGGTATGTCCTTTCCCATCCAGGGGGAATGGTCCAGACCTCGCCATCCGACCCAGCTCTACGAGGTCGTCATCCTGCTCGCGCTCTCGATCTTTCTCCACTTCTACTACCGCAGGAATCGGATCCCGGGATTGGTGATGGTCGGTTACGGTTACCTCTACGGTCTCGAACGTTTTGCCATCGAGTTCTTCCGGGCCGAGAGCATGGAGGAGCACTACCTGTTCGGAACGACACTCGCCCAGACGACCTGCATGGCGCTCGTCCTGGTGACTCTGACCTACCACTTGGCCATTGTTCGACACCCCGCAACCGGAGGCGGCCTGGCCCGGGAAGCACCGGGTCAAGCTCGACGCCGGAGCGGCGCTTCCACCGATGAAAAAAAGCACCAGTGATCTCAGAGAAGGGAAACTCGGAAGACAGGAGTTCCTCGAACTTCCCCGGCATCCGTTGACGATCGTTCTCTCGGGTCTGAAGATGGAGAACCTGGGGAGCGTTTTTCGCGTGGCCGATGCGGCTCTCGTGGAGAGCCTCGTCCTTTGCGGCGTGCCCTACACGCCCGACAGTCTGCGTTTCAAGAAGGCGGCCAAAGGGACCCAGCGGTGGGTTCCTCACTCCACTCGGGGCGATCTGCTCGAGACCTTGAGCGAGCTCAAAGAGAGAGGGGTTCGCATCTACGCTCTCGAGCAGGCGACCGGGTCGGTTCCGTACCAGACGGCTCATTACGAGTTTCCGGCGGCGCTGGTCCTGGGAAAGGAACGGGAAGGCCTGGATGAGAGGGTCATCGAGATGGCCGACGGCATCCTGGAGCTTCCGATGCGAGGGATGGGCAACTCGCTCAACGTGTCCGTGGCCTGCGGGATCGTGGTGTTTCACATGATCGAGCAGTGGGAGAGCCGGCGTGACCAGACGGATTGAGCTTCTGTGCGAGAACGTCGACTCTCCACGGCTCGATGCGTTCGTCGCCAAGGCGGTCGAGGAGCTCTCTCGAGAACGTGTGATCGGTCTTATCGAGGAGGGGCGGGTCACGGTCAACGGAAAATCGGTCCGCAAGTCCACGAGGCTCTTCCCCCAAGACCGGATCGTCGTCGAGATACCCCCGCCGATCCCCATCGATTGCCAGGCCGAGGAGATACCGTTAGTCGTTCTCTACGAGGATGACCACTTGTTGGTCGTGAACAAACCCCGAGGCATGTTGACCCATCCGGTGGGCCGCCATGTGACCGGGACTCTGGTCAACGCCCTTCTCGGCCACTGCCGCTTTCTCTCGGGAATCGGAGGGGCTCTTCGTCCCGGAATCGTTCACCGCCTCGACCGAGAGACCTCCGGTCTTCTGGTCGTGGCCAAATCGGACGAGGCTCATCAGGGGCTCTGCTCCCAGTTCAAGGCTCGTACCGTGGAGAAAACCTACCTGGCGGTCGTGTCGGGCGAGCTCAAGCATCCTCTCGGATCGATCGAGCTTCCCATCGGGCGTGACCTGGCCAGCCACGGTCGGCGGAAAGTCGATCTTCAGAGAGGCAAGGCCGCGCGGACCGACTATAGAGTCGTGCGGCGGGTCGGTTCTCTAACCCTTTTGGAAATCCGTCTCCACACGGGGCGCACCCATCAGATCCGAGTCCATCTCTCGTATCTTGGCCACCCGCTCGTGGGTGATCGAACCTACGGGTGGAGGGGAGGGGTTCCTTTTGCCGGGGTCGCGTTGCATAGTCACAGACTGGCCTTCCGCCATCCGGTCACGGGCAAGAGGCTCGAGTTCGAGAGCCCTTTGCCCGACGATCTGCGGGAGCTGCTCGGGGAGAGCTGAAAGCCCGGAGACGGTCGGAGTCTTACTCCGACAGGCTCCTAGACGACTTACTCCCCGATCACCTTCACGAGGACCCGCTTGGGTCGACAACCGTCGAACTCCCCGTAGAAGATCTGCTCCCAGGGACCGAAGTCGAGCTTGCCTTTGGTCACGGCGACGACGACTTCACGACCGAAGAGCTGACGCTTGAGGTGTGCGTCGGCGTTGTCCTCTCCGGTTCTGTTGTGCCGGTACTGTTTGGTCGGCTCGTGCGGCGCGAGCTTCTCCAGGAAGACCTCGAGATCGTGGTGGAGTCCTGGCTCGTTGTCGTTGATGAACACGCTGGCCGTGATGTGCATGGCGTTGACGAGGACCATCCCCTCCTGGATTCCGCTCGAGGTGACGAGCTTCTCGACGTGGTGGGTGATGTTGATGAACTCGACTCGGTTCTTCGTGACGAACGTGAGATGCTCCGTGGCGCTTTTCATGCCTTCCATTATGCCCCTGCGGCCTCACGAATCGAAGGACTTGTTTCTGAAGCCCGCAAGGAATCTGCCCGCCTTCGGGAGCTCAAGGCTTTTAGGGCAGCGCCCCGTGCTTCGCGCACCGGATTCCATGACCAGTCGTCGTGTAGAGGTAGTTCGACGAGGTGCCGGGTCCCTCGCCCGGGTCCTCTGGTACGGTGCGGATATAGCCATCTCCCTGGAGGTCCTTCAGGACCGCTGGCAGATCGGTGCGCTTTGTGTTCTTGTCGAGATTGTAATTCTGAAGGGCTCCGGAGATCGCCTTCTGGTTGGAGAAGCATGCCCGGGTGTTGGAGTACTTACGATACTTTTCGTAAGCCGGAGCCGCGATTCCCGCGATGACTCCCAGGATGAGGATCACGATCATCAGTTCAATCAGGGTGAATCCGGATCCTCGGCACGTCCCTCTCATCGACACCGCCCCTCACCGATCGGTATTTGTTTTAGCATAACCGATTCGGGGAATAATGACCACTTCGAAGCTTGTCCGCCCGCCCGCCTGAAGGGGCCTTACCCTTGACCCTGCGACGACGTGCTTCTCCGTTCCCGATCGTAGTTCTTCCCGAGGAATCCGGGGATCCTGGAGCGACGAGAAGAGAGCGCCATCACACCCATCGTGGCGAGGTAGGGGAGCATGAGGATGAACTGATAGGGGACCCAAGACCCACCGATCTGCACCCTGTAGGCGAGCACCTCGACCGCCGCGAAGAAGAGCCCTCCCCAGAAGATTCGGCCGGGTTCGAACCCACCAAAGAACGCCAAGGCGATCGACAGCCACCCTCGACCCTTTACCATCCCCTCGGTGAATGTTCCGGTGTATGCCAGAGGCAGATACGCGCCGGCTAGCCCGATGAGCATTCCCCCGATCATGACAGCGATGTGGCGGATCCGAAACACGTCCAGGCCGAGGGCGTCGACCGCCATGGGGTTTTCTCCGGTGGCCCGCAGAATCAATCCCGCGCTCGTCCGGAACAGGACGTACCAGAGCGCGATCGAGACGAGCACCGTGAAGGTGACCAGAACGTTTTGCCGGAAGAGGACCTCCCCCAGGACCGGCATTTTGCCGAGAAACGGGATGGGATTGTTCGTGAGGGTGGGCGCAAGCGGCGGGGTGAGAGTCACGCCGATCGCCAGCTTCGGCATGAGCGTCGAGAGTCCCAGACCCGCAAGGGTCAGGGTGATCCCGATCACGAACTGGTTCATCCCCAGGATCGTCGACCCCAGGCTCAGCACGAGCCCGGACAGCCCACCCAGGACCATCGCCGATCCAAAGCCGAGCGCTACGCTTCCGGTCTTGAATGCCACGAGGAATCCGAGCGAGGCGCTCGCGAGCATGATCCCTTCCTGGGCCACGTTGAACACGCCTGCCCGACCTCCCAGCATGGTTCCCTGCGCAGCCAGGACGAACGGGACCATCGAGAACAGCATGAGTTGCGCAAACCCGGCGAACGAGAAACTCCCGGTCACGACCGCCACCTCCCCGCACGGTCAGAGACCAGCACGGCGACCAGGACGAACGCCTCGACCAGGAAGACGACCTCGATCGGAGCCCTCATCGTGCGCTGGAGGGCTCCGGCCCCCACTTCGAGGACCGAGAGGAAGAACGCGACGGGCAGGACTCGCCGGGGATCACCGCCAGCGATCAGCCCGGTCAGGATCCCGAGGGTCTGGAAGTTCGACTGCATGCCCTCCAGGAGCCTGTGGTGGACCCCGGCCACCTCGAGGGCCCCCGCGAGTCCAGCCAGTCCTCCCCCTATCATCAACGAGGACAACGACGCTCTGCGTACGTCGATCCCAAAGACCTTGGAGGCTCTGGGATTGGCCCCGCATGCGGCCAGCTCGAACCCGGCAACGGTGTGACAACAGTAAATCCACACAGCGACCCCGACCAGGATCGCGATCACGGGGCCGCAATGAAGTGGCGGCCGTACGAGCAGCAGAGGGAGGAACGCCTCCCGCGCGATCGGGATCGTGGTCGGATGGCCCGCGAACGGATCGGGCCACAGATCGGCCGCAACGTAGTTGACGAGATGGAGCGCCACGAAATTCATCAAGACGGTCGTCAGGATCTCGTGTACCCCGAAACGGTGGAGGAGCCACCCGGGGACAAAACCCCACAGAGAGCCCATGACTACTCCCACGAGGAGGACGAACGGAACCAGGAGCGGCCTCGGAAGACTCGCGGCGAAGAGACCCACCGCCGTCGCCCCGATCGCTCCGGCGAGGAGCTGGCCCTCGCCCCCGATGTTGTACTTGCCGGCTCCCAGTGGAATCGTGAACGCAAAGGCCATCAGAGAGACCGGAACAAGCTTGAGGAGAGTCTGGACGAATCCGTTCCGGGTGCGAAACGAGGTCGTGGCGATCGTCGCGATCGCCCGCGGGACATCCGGACCCAGGGCGGCCAGCACCAGGACCGTGATCCCGAACGTCGCCAGCCCGACGACCAGCCAGGTCAAAGGCCTCTTCGCTGGAAGGAAGCCTCCTCCGGAAGCCTGTCGGAGTAAGAACCCCGACTCACACGGTCGGTCCGGCACCGCTCATCAACCTCCCCAGTTCGTACCGGTCGAAGGCCCCCCTTGCCGCGGTTCCCGCGATTCGACCGCCGTAGAGGACCAGGATCCTGTCGGAAAGGAGCATCAGTTCGTCCAGATTTTCGGAGAGGAGAAGGGTGGCAGAGCCCATCCTCTTCAGAGCGAGCAACTCCTGGTAGACGTGTTCGATCGCCGCGAGATCAAGGCCTCGGACCGGATTGTGCGCGACGAGAAGCCGGGCCTGCCGCGCGAACGCGCGAGCCAGGATCAGTTTTTGGATGTTCCCCCCGGACAGATCCCCGGCGGGCTGCGACAGATCGGCGACCGTGATGTGGAACCGGTCGATCAGCCCTCGAGCGGTGTCCGTGATCTTCCGCCAGCAGAGAAAGCCCGCCCTCGAAAGCGGCGGCCGGTCTTGAGAGCCGAGGATCAGGTTGGAGATCACGTCGGCCGTTGGAAGGAATCCGTCGCGGATCCGATCGTCGGGCACGTAGGCGAGCCCGTTCTGGAAGCGCTGGGCGATCGTGAGAAGGCCGGCGTTGTGACCGGCGTTGTGACCATTGAAGAGGACCGTTCCCGAACGGGGGGTCTCAAGACCCACGATTGCATCGGCCAGCTCCCCTTGGCCGTTTCGGGCAACTCCGGCGACTCCGACGATCTCGCCGCTCCTGACTTCGAACGAGATGTCGACGAGGCGATCGATCGGTCCTTCCCCTGTGACGAAAACCCGATCCAGAGCCAGGACGACCTCTTTGGGTGACACTCTGTCGGTCTCGTCGCCACGCGATCCGGTGAACAGGACGCTCTTCCCGGGATCAAGGCGATCGCCGACCATCGCCCGCACGATGGTCTCCTGATCGGTCGTGCCTGGAAGGGTCACCACCTGCCGCCCTTCGTTGAGTACCGTGATCCGGTCACACGCCCGCCGTGCCTCCTTGAGCTTGTGGGTGATGAAAACGATGCTCAGACCTCGAGAGACGAGCTGACGGAGGGTCGAGAAGAGCTGGTCGGCCTCCTGCGGAGTCAGGTTGGTTGTCGGCTCGTCGAGGATCAGGATCCGCACGTCCCGGTAGAGGGCCTTCAGGATTTCGACCTTCTGCCGGACCCCCACGGGCAGCCCCTCGATCGGCTCGTTCAGATCGAGTGCGAGCCCGAACTGGTCGGCCAGCCGCGAGATCGTCCGGGCCTCGACGGTCAAGTCCATTGTGAGGGGCCGCGAAACCGTCGTTCCCAGGACGATGTTCTCGAGGACCGACAGCCCGGGAACCTGGAGGAAATGCTGATGGACCATACCGATCCCCAGACGAAGGGCCTCGGCTGGGGATCGGATCGTAGCGGGACGTCCGTCGATCTTGAGCTCTCCATGGTCCATTCGGTACATCCCGTAGAGGATGTTCATCAGAGTGGTCTTGCCTGCGCCGTTGCCTCCGACCAGGCCGTGGACTTCTCCGCGCGCCAGTTCGAAATCGACGCCTTGGAGGGCCGTCTGAAGGCCGAAATTCTTGGCCACTCCTCGCATCGACAGGATCGGGGCCGCAGTCTCGGTCATTTCGAGGTCCGTATCCTCACCGCGCGGGACTCACGTCTTTCCGGACAGTGATCTGGCCGGTCATGATTTGAGAAATCGTCTTCTCGACATCCTCCTGCACGGAGGGTGGCACGTTCTTCAGCGGAAGCCGGAGAGACAGCCCCTTCCCGAACTGGAGAGAGACGTATCCACCTCGTTCTCCCCGCTCGATCCTCCGCACGACTTCGGCGAGAGGTGTCGTGAAGTCACACAGCTCGCTGGTGACGCACCGGTCAGGGGCAAAGTTGGATTTGTCGGTGTACTTGGCGGTGACCAGGATCGGCCTGGGGGCAGCCTTGACCGACTCGAAGACGCCGTAGATCCCGAGGTTCAGGGATGCCACGATCACGTCGATGCCGTCGGCGATCATCGCGTCCGCGACCTGGCGTGCCTTGGCGGGGTCGTTGAAATCTCCGGCCCAGACAGCCTTCAGTTCCGCCCTCGAACGGCGATCGTGGAGCGCCTGGCGCAGCGCGTGAACCTCGGCGTAGGAGAACGGCAATGTGAGCCCTCCGATATAGCCGATCCGTCCGGTTTTCGTCACCGAAGAGGCCAAAACGCCGAGAGCGTAGAATCCAAGGTGGAAGTTCCGGTCGAGCACCCAGACGTTCGGCGGAGCTTTGGGCAGGGGAGCGTCAGTCTCGACGAGGAACGAGACCTCGGGAAACTCCCGCGCCAGCTCCAAGGTCTGACCGATGTACTGCCCGCCATGGGCCCACAGGATGCGAAAGCCGTCGTCGATGTACTCGCGGGCAACCCGGTCGTAGTCGGGAACCGGCACGCTCTCGGAACGCGCCGTCCGGCCGCCGCCACTCTTCTCGAGGGCGAGCAGGGCGATCTCCGCCAGGGTGTTGTAGTCGGCGTCGGTGACAACCCCTGGCAGGATCGCCGCCACTTTGATGGCTACCTTGGGAGCCGAGGAGCCCGTTGCTGACGAAGTCGGAACGTCCGACCACGCCGCCGGACAGAGCAGCCCCGCGAACGCCAGCACCACAAGGACGAAGGGTCGATGGAATTTCATGGATGGAATTTCATGAAGGAGTCGTCATTCTACCATTAACCGCGCAATCGGGAGCAAACCCGAAAGGTGGGAGATCCATCCCAGGACCCGGACAAACACGGAGGCGCGGAGAAGCGCGGAGGTTTGATTCCTATTGCTTCCCGCGCAAATCGCGGCCTGTTGCCGTTGCCTTTGTCTACGTGTAGACTGCGGAGTCGATACTACCGACGTGCGTCGACCTTGGAGCGGCGATCTCTTATGAGTTCTTCCATGGTTTCGTGCCTACGGCCCGTTCTCTTCATGACGAGCCTGCTCATCCCCTCTCTGGTTTCCGGGGGCGTTCTCGTCAAGTCGCATAGGATTCAGTTGACCCCGGCCCAGGCCAAAGAAATTGGGATGCTGGTTTGGCGGAACGAGTGCGCGGGAACCGTGGAAGGGCTGACCTCCTGGAACGACACCGAGGAGTTCCCCTCTCTGGGCATCGGACACTTCATCTGGTACCCCGCCGGAAGACGCGGGCCCTTTCAGGAGAGTTTTCCCGCCGTTGTCGAGTACCTCTCGAGTCGCCACGCCAAGCTTCCATCGTGGCTTTCGTCCCATCCTGTGCCCCCATGCCCTTGGGCGACGCGCACGGAGTTTCTCAAGGACCTCAAGGGCCCTCGACTCGTGGAGTTGCGTCAGGTCTTGTCCAAGACGGTCGACCTCCAAGTCGAGTTCCTCGTCAAGCGTCAGGAGGAAGCACTGCCGAGGATGCTCTCGAAGGCAAATCCGGATCGACGTCCGAACATCGAGAGCCAGTTCTATCGCGTGGCCTCGCACCCTCGCGGTCCCTATGCCCTGATCGACTACGTCAACTTCAAGGGCGAAGGGTGCCTCGAGACCGAGCGTTACGCGGGCGAGGGGTGGGGTCTCCTCCAGGTCCTCGATCATATGACAGGGACGGACCCCGGAACCGCCGTCGATGAATTCGTCGCCTCTGCCAAGGAGCGCCTCAAAAGGAGGGTCGCTCACTCCCCACCCCATCGCCATGAGGAGGGGTGGCTCTCCAACTGGCTCGGTCGCCTGGACACGTACAGGCACTGATCCCGGATTACCGGGCAATATCGTATAAAATCATTCATACTCTGGGCGACTTTGTCCGATCTCCAGGAAGAAAGGGTCCCTTTCCTGAGCAGGTCGCCCGATGCGTTCTTTTCTCTCCCTCCTTGTTGTCATCAGCCTGACCACCTCCGCTGTGTGCGCGGGAACAACGAATGCGTGCGGAGGAAAGCAGGTGTCCGCGACTGTCTGGCTTCAGAAGTTCACGGGAACCGTGGGCGGAAGCACGGGGAAAGCAAGCCTGGTTGCCGAGGGCGAGTCTGAGGTGGGCTTTTCTCTCACGCTGAAAACTCTGGGTTCGATCTGCCTCGATCTGTCGTACACACCTCTCACGATTGATACCCGGTTCAATTCGACCTGTTCGTTCACGTTCGGAGGGACCCAGTTCGGTCTGGTCACAAGTGGGCTGCTGAGCTACCACGTCCCAGTCTGGGAGGGAGCTGTCCGTTGGATAGCTCTGGACAACGACTCATTCCGACTGGGCGTATCCGGTTGTCTGAAGATCGCGACCGCCGACGTTCGGTTATCTGCCAACGGTTCCGAAAGCGCTTTCAAGCACGTGGTGCCGATCCCGATGCTGGGCCTTTTCGGACAAGCCAATGTGACCGACTGGTTCAAGGTCTACGGATCGATAAAACTCCTCGACTTGGGTCTGGGCTCAGTGCACAGCAGGGTGCATGATTGGGAGCTCGGGGCTATGGGGGACTGGTCGACGAGCTGGAAGACGATCCGGCTCACGACCGGATGGCGCGATTTAGGCCTCGAATTTACCGCGCAATCCGGACAGTCGGACGAGACCTCTCTCGACATCACCCACAGAGGTCCCTTTGTCGAGGCGACCCTGTCGTTCTGACCGCAGCGCCCGTGGAATCGGTCTCTGGCTCTTGGAGATCTGAACTTCGATGGCCTGGCCGACTTGGTGGTTTTCAACTTCCGCTCGCAGGACGTGCACGTGCTCCTGGGTCAGTGATCAGACGACCTCTCCTGCGTTCGCCTCACTGCGCGGAATCGTCCGATCTCGCGACGACGGACTGGCTCTTCGGAAGGATCAACAGGCCGGTCGAGATGCCGCGTTCGCGACCGTCGGACGGACGGTTTACGATCCGCTCCTGGACGACCATCGTCGTGGACCCACCTCCGTCGAGGTTCATGGCCTGCTTGCACCCGAGCTGAAGCATGATCTGGGCCATTTCACCCAGGGTGGCCCCATGGTTTTCCGGAGGCTGACGGCCATCCACGGTTGCCAGGATCAGTTCTCCCTTGGGACCGGCGCCCACTGCCGTGCGAGGGGCTCGATCCCGGGCGAAGTGAAGGTCGAACCGTTCCTGGGCGAAGTTGACCTGGGCACGGCCATCCTTGACCAATCGGGGCCCTCCTCCCACAGCCAGGGAGCAAAGGCTCCAGGGAGGCGTCACCCCGTACTCGTAGAACACCAGATCGCCGACGGAAAGCCTCTGGAGGATCGGTTTCGTGCCGCCGTGGACCGCCAGCACGATGCCTCCCTTTGGAATCGAGAGATCCTGGGAACCCACTCCCACGACGCGGTGCCCTGCGACGGCGATCTCCAGTCCGGGGGTGTCGGTGGCCGTGGTCTCCCCGAATTCGGGCGTGTAAACCACGACTTGGCCGTCGTGCTTCTGTACGTTGAGCGCCCCGACAGCCACATCTCCCCACTCGGCACGGATCCGTCCCGAGAATTCCGGGTTTCCAAAGAGCAGGAAGCTGTCCTTGTACACGCCGAACGAGCTCCGCTCGTAAACAGGAGACGATATGACCGTTCCGCGATCGATCAGGAGTCCCAAGGGGCTACCATTCTGGAGCGCGAAGTAGCCGGCGTTCACCGCGGCCAACGCCCCGCTTCTGCGCGCCATCTCCGAGAGCGGCGTCCGCATGTTCATCATCGGCTGTCCCATGGACACCCCAAGCTGCACGGTCCCGCGGGCCAGGTCAACGGACAGCACGTTGAGCGTGGAGTGTTGATCGCCTCTGGCGTACCAGCTCATCTTTCGCCAGACCACGCCCGGGAAGAATTCGGTCTCTGAGCGGCACCGGATCCGTCCACAGAGGGGTTTTTCCCGGGTGGACGAACCGTCCCGCTGAAAGACCAAGGTCAGGGATCGGGCCTGTCCCTCAGCGGAGGCTGCCTCGATTTTTGGGAGCGAGCCATCCGGCGATATGATCTTGAGCCGAAAGGCGAATCGGCCCACCGTTTCTACGGCCACGTTGAAACCGTGGGTCTGAAGGGAGGCGGTCCGGGCCTTCACGCTATCCCCGTCGATCGGATAGAGCAGAAGAGCCAGTGTTCCCTGGTCCGTCGTCTCCATCTGAAAATTGAGCGGCAACGAAAATGTCAGGACCGCTTGCCAGCGTGATTCACCTTCTGCCACCCGAACGTCTTCCAGGATGGAAAAGAGCTCGAGAAGGGGTTCCGAAGGGGTCGGGAGAGGCCCGGCCGGAAGGGGGAGGCCCACGGGCCCAGGCACGATTCCTGCAACAGAGAGGACGGCAGGGGTTCGAGACCCATCGTCGGAATGGACCAGGCACCACGAAGTGAACAACGAAAGACAGAAGACGAGAAAATATCCGAGCGTTCGTCGGTAGATGTCCGCCGGCATCCTGGGGAGCAAGCGATGATCCTTTCGGGAGGTCAGGCGTCGTGTTCGACGACGCCTAAGCATGCTCTTGGACGACTTCACTCTTGGACGACTTCACTACAGGACATGTATCGGCGGGAGGGGGAAGGAGCCCGAATGCCTGGAGTCTGTATCTTGGAGAACTCCACGCACTTCCGAAACGAATTGTTCGTGGCGGGACAGTGGTGTAACATGGGAGCGATTTGCCGGTGGGCAAGTGAAACACCCGTTGACGATGGGAGGGAGAAAGTGGGTCATAAAGACCGGCGGGGGCAGGTTCTAATCGAATTTGTCCTCATTCTTCCGCTGGCCATCACGATGCTGTTGGTCATCGTGGAATTCGGGTTCTACCTGCACCGCTACATCGGTATCCAGGCCGCGGTTCGGGAAGGCGCCCGCGCGGCAGTCACGACGCTTCTGACCGACGACCAGATCCGGGAGGTCGTGCTGGCGGCGGCCAAGGGTCTGAGCCTTCGATCCGACGACATCAAGATCATCCATAAGCCCTTCGATCCGGAACTGGACAGCCTGCAAACGGGACACGAAGAACGTGTCTCCCTCAAGGATCGGTTCAAATCCTACCAGTCGATCGAAGTGCGGATCGAGGCGTCGCACTCGGTGTTCGTACCGTTCCTCTTCCAGGGAAAACAGCTCACGAGAATCGTGGGAAGCGTAAGGACCCTCCAGGTCTCTCCGTGAGGAGGCATCACGATGATCCAGAACATCGCTGACCGGATTCGTGGATCTCAAGACCGCGGTCGCGGCGGCCGGAGACCTGGACAGGCCCTGGTGGAGTTCGCCCTCATTCTTCCTCTCTTGGTCGTCCTCATCTTTGCCATCATCGACTGGGGCTACTATTTGTTCGCCTCGATTTCCGTGAGTCATGCCACGCGAGCGGCCGTGCGCAAGGCGGCCATGAACAACGCCACACGAGATCAGATCAAGCGGGTCGTCGTCCATAATGCCGTGGGTGTCGTCGTGTCGGAAAACAACATCACGATCACGACGCTGGCCAATGATCCGAGTCTGCCGGGAGCCCCTCCCTCTGTCTCGCTGACCACCCAGTTCGACCACAAGTTCTTTGCGCCCACCCTTATGGGTCGAGAGAAGATGCCGATTCGAAGTACGTTCAAGTCGATCGTCACCACCTATCAGGGTCGGACGAGGGTCATGTTCTAGGAGTCCGTATGAAAGCACCTTTTCACGGTGGCACGAGCCGCAGAGCCGCGGTCCTCATCATATTCGCAGCGGGACTTTTCACGTTCTTTTCGTTTGTGGCCTTGGTTGTCGACGTAGGGTATCTCTACGCGATCAAGTCCCGCGCGCAAGCCGTCGTCGACACGATCGCTCTCTCCGTTGTCACGACGATCAATCCGACCCAATCGGCCGCGAACCAGACCAACTTCTTGAAGGCTCTAACGCAGCGACTTCTTCTGTTGAACGGGCTTCAGGCCGAGGGTTACCGTTTGGTCCTGGAAGGTCTGGAGCCGGTTGCGCCCGCTTCTGCCTCGATCGACTCTGCCCCGCGGCATGCCTTCACGGTCACGATCTCCGGCCAGGAGGCGGTCGGTGCGTTTTTCTCCCGAGTCTTGGGAAAGTCCCGTTTTGTCGTGGGTGTGAGCTCTCGTGCGGAACTTTTGGTCGGTCCAGGGAAAACGACCCAGGCGATCCTCCTCGACTGATGAGCAGCGCTCATTAGCGTTGCCAAAGCCGCTCATTCACGGGCCTCGTTCCAGGAAAGAAGACCCTCGATCGAGTCGGATGGGGCTCTTCGCCTTCATTCATTGATGAGCCGTTCTTTGACCCATCACTGCGCGCGTGCTATATTCGGCTTGATCCCCCAGGATTCATCAAAGAGAGCGTCCGAGGAGCATCGAGAACAATGAGTGACAAAGAAGAAAAGGACCTCCCCGTCGCCGTTAGCGAAACCAAGCGCAGCCCGCGCGGAGTGTCCCAGATCACCATGCTCCCTCTCAGGGAGACCGTCGTGTTTCCCTATATGGTCATTCCACTGTTCGTGGGACGACCCAAATCGCTCAAGGCGATCGAGAAGGCCATGGAGGGATCTCGGGAGATTCTTGTCGTGAGCCAGAAGGCTGCCTCCGTCGACGAGCCGCAGCCCAAGGACGTCTTCCACGTGGGCACGGTCTGCCAGATCATGCAGATGCTCAAGCTCCCCGACGGCATCATCAAGATCCTGGTCGAAGGTCTGTATCGGGCTCGACTGAAGCACTTCATCGACACCAAGGAGACCTTCGAGGTCGTAGCCGAAGAGATTCCCGACTCCCCGGTCGACGATCCCAAGATCGCTTCCATCCGGAAGAACGCGCTGGCGCTCTTTGAGACCTACCTCAAGCTCAACAAGAAGATCCCCGCCGAGATCCTCCAGATGGCGGCCAACGTGGCGGACCCTGGCCGAATGGCAGACATCATCACAGCCCACCTGACCCAGAAAGTGGAGGTCAAGCAGGAGATCCTCGAGGCGTTCCATGTGGTGCCGAGACTCGAACTGCTGACCGAGCTCCTGAACAAGGAGATCAAGATCCTCAATATCGAGAAGAAGATACGGGGTCGGGTCCGCAAGCAGATGGAAAACCTTCAGAAGGAGCACTACCTGCGCGACCAGATGAAGTCGATCCAGAAGGAGCTGGGAGAGTCCGATCAGACCCAGTCAGAGGTCGATGAGTATCGGAAGAAGGTCAAGGACGCCAAGATGCCGGAGTCAGCCGAGGAGAAGTGTCTCAAGGAGGTCGACAAACTGGCGAAGATGACGTCCAGCTCCGCCGAGGCCGGTGTGATCCGCAACTACCTCGACATCATGATCGATCTTCCCTGGTCGGTCTCCACCAAGGATCGTCTGGACGTGGGTCGTGCCCAGAGGATCTTGGACGAGGACCACTACGGACTCGAGGAGCCCAAGCAGAGGATTCTCGAGTTCCTTGCCGTCTGCAAGCTCAAGAAGACCATCAAGGGGCCGATCATCTGTTTCCTGGGGCCGCCTGGCGTGGGAAAGACGTCCATGGGCCGATCGATCGCCCGTTCCATGGGCCGCAAGTTCGCCCGGATCTCTCTGGGCGGAATGCGTGACGAGGCCGAGATTCGGGGCCACCGAAAGACGTACGTCGGCGCAATGCCCGGCCGCATCATCCAGACGATCCGTCGGCTCGGATCGAATAATCCGCTGATCCTGCTGGACGAGATCGACAAGACGGGCTCCGACTTCAAGGGAGACCCGGCTTCCGCTTTGCTCGAGGTGCTCGATTCGGAACAGAACAACACCTTCACCGACCACTATTTGGGTGTTCCCTTCGATCTTTCCAAGACTCTCTTCCTCACCACGGCCAATGTTCCTCACACGATCCCAGAGCCCTTGAAGGACCGCATGGAGATCATCCACGTTCCCGGTTATACCGAGGAAGAGAAGCTGGAGATCGCGGCCCGGTATCTGGTTCCTAAGCAACGCAAGGAGAACGGAATCCGGGAGAGCCAGATGGAGTTCACCCACCAGGCTCTCACCCAGATCGTCCGCTACTACACTCGAGAGGCCGGAGTTCGTGAGCTGGAGCGCAAGATCGGCTCCATCAGCCGCAAGGTGGCCCGCAAAATCATCAACCGAGGGAAAAAGGGGTTCAAGGCTCGCCTCAACGAGAGCTCGATCAAAAAGTACCTGGGCATCCCGAAGTACCGGTATGGCCGCGCTGAGGAGAAGGACGACGTCGGCGTCGTGATGGGTCTTGCCTGGACTCAGGTTGGCGGGACCATCCTTCCCATCGAGGTGGTCACGATGCCTGGCACTGGGAAGGTCATCCTCACGGGGCAGCTGGGAAAGGTGATGCAGGAGTCGGCCCAGGCTGCGGTCTCATACGTGCGGACCCACGCCAAGGAGTTCGACATCCGCAGGGATTTCTACAAAAGGGTCGACGTCCACATCCATGCCCCCGAAGGCGCGATTCCCAAGGATGGGCCGTCCGCTGGCGTGACGATCGCCACGGCCGTCATCTCGGCCCTTTCGGGGATTCCGATTTCCCGCAGCATCGCCATGACCGGCGAGATCACTCTGATGGGCAAGGTCCTACCGGTGGGCGGCATCAAGGAGAAGGTCCTGGCCGCATTCCGGGCGGGAATCCGGACCATCATTCTCTGCGAGGAGAACCGCAAGGACCTGGAGGACATCCCTCCCAAGATCCACAAGAAGATCGACTTCCATCTCGTGAAGCACATCTCGGAGGTTCTGAAGGTGGCGTGCGCGAAACCGACCTCGAAGCCGGAACCCACCGCCTCGGCGGGGGCGCCCCCAGCCCCATCGGTCGGATCTGCGTCCCCGGCTCCTGTTGGGAGCGCTTAGCCCTAGGGCTACAGGAAGCTCCTTTCGAGAACGAGCGCCTTCTTGAGCCGACGTTCGTACTGAGAAGCCGGGATTTCGATCACTCCGAACCGCGACAGATGCGGAGTGAGGTACTGAACATCGAGAAGTACGTATCCCTGTCGCGCCAGTTGCTCCACCAACTTCGCCAGAGCCACCTTGGACGCGTCCCGGATCCGGTGAAATTTGGACTCTGCCATGAATGCGCCCCCCAGGCTGACCCCGTAGGTCCCCCCGACCAGTCGTCCGTCCTGGAGAATCTCAACGGAATGAGCCAATCCGCGAGCGTGCAGCTCGCAGTAGACGTCGGTGAGAGTCTGATTGATCCATGTGCCTTCTGTACGGTCGGCGCATCCGTCCATCACCTCACGGAATCTCTGATCAAAGGAAACCTCGAACCGCCCCTGTCTGATGACCTTGGCCAACGAGCGCGGGCAGTGAAAACCATCCAAAGGAAGGACGGCTCGCGGATCGGGTCGGTGCCACGTGAAGACATCCCCCTCGTCGAGCGCCATGGGAAAGACCCCGCTCCGGTACGCATTTACGACCATGTCGGCAGTCAGATTGAGGGTCAACCACATACGAGCGCACCGCCATCTCTACGGTCCGGGCAAGACCTGAAGACCAGCATCGCCACCGGCACGAATTGCATCAGAACTCTGTCCAGCGAGGTGTTGATCAGCCAGCAGAGGTCCTTCTGACTTACCACATAGGGTACCATCAATCCCGGTCCCAAGAACGAGCAAAAGAGAAAGGCCGGCCCCCACGCGGGTGGCCTTGCGATCCACAAGGCGATCGCGATCCAGACGGGGCCTGCCACCTTCGTTGGGTCCAGGCACCGTGATAGAGTCGAACAGCCGAGAACAGACAGACGTGCCGGCCACTCGGCAATCGGAGCCGTTCCTCCGGCCAGCAGATCGACGGAAAGATGCCATCGGTTCATAAGCCAGATCCAGGGGATGAAGAGAATCAGGGGTAAGACCAGAGATCCGATCCGTCGACTCTTCGAGCTCGCATCCTCGGCCTTCGTCAGGATCAAGGCCAGCGCGGTCGCTCCGAAGGTCACTCGGCCTTCGTTCTTCACGAGGAGCGCGCCCAAAACGGCGAGACCAAGACCGACCCCTGGCCTCGGTCGTTCGAGAAGAACGAGGATCATCAGGTTGTATCCCAGGAGAGGCACATCCGCCAGCCCTCCCACGATTCCTCTTAAGATCGGTCCGGAGGCCATCACGGCCAGGGTGAGGGCTGGCCCGAACGGATCAGGGAGACGTCGACGAGCGAGTCCCAGTACGATCAGAGCGACTGACCAGCCCCAGGCCGCGTGCAGAGGCCCGAGCAGACGTTCATCCGTCCTTTGCAGGTGACGGTAGACGAAGGTCTCGAGTAGAGGCAGAAGCGGTGGGTAATCCGGATGCGCGAAGCCGAACCGAGACAGATCCCTCATGACGACGGTGTCGAGCCGGTTCTCGAGGTAGATCGCGCGCGCTTTGATCTCCCACACCGCCCATCCGTCCCATTCCAGTCGCCCCCCGGTCCGATCCAGAGTGAGGACAACCATCAGAAGGACGAGAGCGACGAAAACCCACCGGCTTGCTCGTCCGGCAAGCGGTCTCGCGGGATTCATGTGTAGTGTCGCGATTTGGGGCGGAGGTTCGGGCGCTCCTTTGGGCCAGATCCACACGAGTCCGACGAGGCCGTATACAGGGATGATCGAGAACTCTTCGGAGATCCAGGTCGTCCAGCAGAGGAGCGCTCCTGCTGTCGCCGTTCCGGATCCCCAGGCCCACGCACAGAGGAAGGGTCCTGTCCGGGTCCAATCGGGACCGGCCAGCAAAGCATGGCGCGCGAGTCCGAGGCCCAGGCAGAGCAAGACGCCGACCGCCCAGACTGCTCGAATCAGTTCCATCGACACCGTCGACACCGCGCTAACGGTAAATACCACTGAATGAACGTTTCGACTGAATGAACGTTTCGACCCGCTCCGATCGGTCGGGACTTCGTCTCCCACCCGCCAAACAGCAGTTTCGTGGTCCACCCTGGCACACGCTCACCCTCGAATCAAGGGGTTCTGACGCCGCGGACGGGGTGCGGATGGGGATCATGGCAGGCCGACGATACGGACCTTGAGCACGCTGCCTGACCGTTTTGACCATGTTGCATTAATGGACAAGTCGAGAACCGTTGTCTCGGGAAAGGAAGGTCTGCATGGAGACGCGAGCCGTTCTTCGTTTGACCAGAAAGTACGTGGCACCTGCGGCGTTTTTTGGGATCATGGCGGCCATGACAGCCCATCCGGTCCGCGCCTCGGAGGACTGTGATCGAAGCGATCGACCTGCATGGCGAGGATCCGAGGAGAGGGATCGCGAGGTCAGAGACTCGCGAATGAGCATGGACGAGAGATCTCGCGACGAGAGAGACTCGCCGCGTCGATCAGAGAGAGGGGACTCCAGGGGGAGGAGTCTACGCTCAGGCATAGACGGGACCGAGCAGGGCGAGTCCGGTCCCTGGGGAGGAATCCTCGATAAACTTCGCTCGGAAAGGGCGTCATGGGCGAAGGCCCGGGAGGCCGATCCGTACAGGAGCCGATCGCGCTCGGAATGCGAGGATCGGGACGATTCCGATCGCCCTCGTTACAGCACCTCAGGAAGGCGAGACCGCGATGGGTCGAGGTTCTCCCGGTACGATGACGACTCTCGTTCCAGGGAAAGCTCGTATGACAGGCGTGACGAGCACCGTTTCGACCGCGACCGCGGATCGATCCGAAATCGGGACGAGGGGCGCGAAGAGAGGAGCTCGTATCGATCGAGGGACTCTCGCCGCGCCGAGGGCTCCCGCTGGGGCCGGGACTCCGGCCGGAGTCGTGATGACCGTGCCGACAGAAGGGGCGATCGCTCGAGCTGTCCGTGTCCCGAATGTTCTGGGGACCGCCGCGGCACGAATCGGTACGCCTCACGAAGCCAGAGAAGTCAGAGAAGCCGATACTTTGGCGAGGACGAGCCAGAGCACGGCTCTCGCTCACGTGGGCTTTATTAGTCCCATTTCTACGCTCGGGGGAGCCCTGATACCAGGGTTGACTCCCTCTTTCTGTGACTGCATCGCTTTCGCCTGGCAAAAGATCCGGGGGGAGGATAGGCTCTTCTTGGCCTACAATTCTCTCGCCGCGTGTGCTAGCCTGGACGCATGCGACCCCACATCGTCATCCTGGACGGTGGTGCGATCAACCCAGGGGACAACTCCTGGGATGAGCTGTCATCCCTTGGGATCCTGGACGTCCACGACCGGACCCCGGCCGACTCGATCGTTGACCGAGCCGGATCCGCGACCATCGTTCTCACGAACAAGACCCCTCTGTCAGGCGAAACGCTCTCCCGGCTTCCCGAGTTGAAGTTCATCTCGGTGTTGGCCACGGGTTACGATGTCGTGGACGTGGCAACGGCTCGAGACCGGGGCATACCGGTGTCGAACGTCCCGGAGTACGCCACCGATTCGGTCGCCGAACAGACGATGGCGCTGGTCCTCGAGCTGTGTCGCCACGTGGGTCGGCACAACGAGTTCGTGAGAGCCGGAGGGTGGACTCGATCCCAGGAGTTCTCCCAGTGTGTCACCCCTCTGATCGAACTCTCCGGTCTCACCATGGGCATCGTGGGTCTTGGCCGAATCGGACGGAGAGTCGGCGAGCTGGCCACCTCCTTCCGCATGAACGTGGTGGCGGCCGACATCGGTTCCTCCGAGCCTCCTGCATGGCCCGGTTTTCGCTGGGCCTCAATCCCAGAGCTTTTCTCCCTGGCCGACATCGTCAGCCTCCACTGCCCGCTGACGAGTCAGACTCGGGGGCTGGTCAGCCGGCGACTGATCGAACGGATGAAACCGACGGCGTTTCTGGTCAATACGGCTCGTGGTCCACTCGTGGACGAGCGTGATCTGGCAGAGGCGCTTCGTTCTGGAAGAGTTGCCGGGGCAGCCTTGGATGTCCTCTTTGTGGAACCTCCGGGGTTGGACAATCCTCTCCTCACCGCTCCCAACTGTCTTTTGACTCCCCATCAAGCTTGGGCGAGCTTGGCGGCGCGCAGACGACTGATGGCCTCGTCCGTCGAGAACGTCCGTTCCTTCTTGGCCGGTCATCCGATCCATGTCGTCAACGGACCTTGAGGGGAACGTCCGCATCGTTCTCTACGCGTTGCAGCGAGTCCTCAAACGCTTGACGAGGCAGTGTGTTTCTGGGAGTTACGGGAGAGGTTCCGTTGACTACCACTTGTAGGAGATCCCCATGGTGATTTCCTTCTCCACAGGCACGTTGAGCTTTCGCATCGCCACCTCGATGTCGCCCAGCGTGGTCCCGAACACCACACCGGCGTTGATATTCACCCCGTCCCCATCCTGGATCGTGCCGAAATTCGTCAGAGTGCTCTCCTTGAACGTGTCGTTCTTGAGCTCTAGCATGAGGATGGCTCGATCGGCCAAGACATACTCCAAACCCAGCCCGACGCTCAGAAGAGCGTTGTCCGCATTGTAGGGAGTCTGTGTAATCACAGTGTACTTGGCCGCGAGGTGGAGGAGGATGTTTTCGAACACTCGGCGGCTCCCCACGACGTAGTAGTTGTAAAGGCTCTCGAAGTCGTCGGGCAGGTAGTACCGGCGCTCCGAACCCGGCTGGAATCCATGGGTCAATCCCACGGAAAGCGTCAGCCCGTTGAACTCGTAGGGGAGGAGATACTTGAGGCCGAAGGATACGACCGAGGGCGACCCCGAAGACCCGGCGCTCAGACTGTCGGCTGTCGGGACGACCTTGTTCGAATAGGCGTAGTACGAGAGGCTCGTCTCCAGGTTCGCAAAGAACCCATGCCGAAGAGTGAACCACCCGGCGAATGAGCGTGAGGTCTTGACCTTTGAGTACATCTGCGGGGAGATCCAGCGGCTTGTGGCACCCAGGGTGAACGCGTTGGTGTCTCGACCGAGGGTGTAGGCACGCGGCAGAGCCATCAACCACGCCCTCTCGGCACGAATGGGCCTGAAGACCGGATCCACCTCGCCTCGATCCGGGTTGCCAAAGGGCGTCAGCTCGTGAAAGCGAAAGTCATAGGTGAAACGATCATCGGCCTCGGTGATGCGGATTCGACTCGTGTGATGGATCCGGAGGAGGTTGAACCGTTCTTTGAAGAGGGTCTTCGTGATGTCCCGGCAAAACCGGAGGATCAACGATCGGTTCTCCTTGGGGTGCCCATTCATGGCGACCTGGATATCCACGCGGACCAGTTGAGGGTCGATCATCCGCGCCTTGATCCGGGCGTCCTTGAAGCTCGATCGGAGGGAGTCTCCCACCTGGCGTTCAATCATGAACTCCAGCGCTTCGTTGTCGCGAGGGAATCGATAGGTGGAGGTGGGGACCGTGGCCCCAGAGCTCGACGACCCCATTGGCCAGCGAGTCTGGTCAAAGCCCCCTGGTTGGGCCGGGAAGCCGTTCCGGGTCCTCCGGCTTGTGGCTGGACGGGCGGGCGATGAGGCCATCGAGTCCGTCGTGGCGATCGCGACTTTGTCTCGAGGCTCACCCTTTGGGACCCCTGAGGAGTCGGACGCCTCTGGAATCGGTGTCCAGAGAGGGTTCTGGTCCAAGGACGACTTCGAGGAGGGTGCGCTCAGGCTCGCAGACGGGGGAATCGTATCACCCGGAGCTCCCAAATCACCCGGAGCTCCCAACACGGCATTGGCTCGCCCATCGTCCGGAGTTCCGTTTTGATGGGGCGAGGGGCGCAACAAGGATCGGAAGATCTCCAGACGCTTTTGGCCTGAACCGGGCTCAGCAAGCTCGATCCCGGAGCTCGGGAGAAAGTTGACCGAGGGATACTCTTTCCGGAGTACGTCTTTGAGCTTGTCCAGAATCTTCCGGGACTCCGTGACTCTCCAGGCCCTGGGCCGACCGGACGCGTCATGCGCGGGAGCCACTGACATGCGAACCTGGAAGCTCCCGCTCGGGCCCGGTCTCACATCGATGCCGTCTTCATCCAGAATCGGCCCGAATCGCTCGCGAATCAGGGCGCGGATCTGATTTGATTCCGGGATTTCTCCGGCCTCCAAAAGACAACAGGAAGCCACCAGAAGACCCAGGCACAGACCCAGACACAGTTCTGACAGTCGCATGTCGACGACGAACGGAAGAGAGAACGGCACGGAATCAGCTTCACTACGTTAACCGAGCCAGTACAAATGCCCGGAAAGCTATGAAGCACCGTATTAGAAAATGATCCGATCCCCAAAAATGAGCGGTTCTTCAGTAGAGCTCTTGCGCCAACGCCCCCGATCCCACCGTACATCGATCCGAATCATGGCGGTTCCGAGCCGCAGAGGACGAGCCGATGTTCCATCCGGGTCATCTCCCGCGAGTTTGTAGCCCACAGGAACAACGTTCCGAGTCATCGTCGATTCACCTCGATTCGTCCCAGTATTCGACAAATTCGTCGATTTTCTTTAGATTTCTGCCTGAACTGTCGATGGACGTTCAAGAGGTTCCCCGGGTCCCTGTCTTGGACGTCTGCACCGGGTGCCAGGCCCCGTCGATCGAGGATCAGCTCGGCATTCGGTCAGGGGATCGAACGACCGTCGGTGTTGATCGACGTCTCCTCAAGTTCCGCGTAATGGAGGAATTCGATGGCGATTCCAGTTCGACCACGTTCCAATCAAGCTCCCTCGCCACGGCTCAGCGGTCGTCCCTCTGTCTCCCCGGTATCTCCCGGTTCCGCCACGCCCTCAGCGGCATCGTGTCCAAGCACCCGACGACCAGAGGCTTCACCGTCGGTGCCAAGGACCTCGCCGATTTCTCCTCCCCGGGCACGATCCGCTTCCATCTCGGTGAGCTCTCCTGTCTCGGTGAGCTCTCCTGCTCATCCTTCTTCTGAAGCCCATTGTGTCACAGCTCCCAAGGCCGTAGCGGGCAGTCCTGCAAGCGGACGAATCCCCGTCCCTCCCGGGGCTCCCGGTCTCTGTCCTGGATCGGCAAAGGCGGCCCTCCCGGTTCAACACGCACCCTCTTCACAGGCCAAGGCCGAAGTCCGGACCGCATCCTCGTCGCGAGTTCAGCCCAGGACTCACTTGGCCCCTCGCCCTGGGAGCACTCCGGAAGCCCGCTCTGTTCCCGTAGTTCCTCGTTTGTCTATCGGTGTGAGTTCTACGAATCCTTCCGGCATCCAGATCCCAGCCGTTCAGCACGCGTCCGTGGGTCGGCCTCCCCAGCCGGCCCGGCCCGTGTCCACAGGTCAGGTCCTCCAACCGGTCCGGCCAGCGACCGCGGGTCGGCCTCCCCAGCCAGCCCAACCCTTGTCCGCGGGTCAAGCCCCCCAACTCGCGCGCCCCACGTCCGTTGGTCGGTCTCCCCAACCAGCTCGCCAGCCCCAGCGACCGAACTCCCCTCGACCGGTTGCCGCGACCGGCGCGCCTTCTGCCCTCTCTTCTCCTGTTTCTCACGGATCGGAGCGAGTCTCCCGACCCGACGTCTTGGCCAGGACTCGAACGGTCCGGACCAACCCGTCATCATGTCCCATCGCCTCGCCGATTGCAGGCCCGCCCTCCACCAAGAAACAGGCCTCGCGCCCTCGGTCGGATCTCTCTGATCCGTTCACGGCTCTCGATGACGTCCTGGAGGACGGACCTCTTTCGATACAGACACCCTCTCCTCAGTGTGATCAGGTCTCGACGACACAGAGGCCTTCTCCACCCAGCCTCCCGCCGCTTCTGGTCTATACCGCCTTGGGTGCTGTGTGTGCCGGCTTGGGACGGTATCTCTGCCTGGGAAGCCCGTCGGAGATGGGGTTGTTCGATCTTCTTGGGCCTCTGCTTCTGGCCTGTGTCTTGGGAGCTTTCACTGCGCTCGGGATCGGACTGGCCGATGAAACGAGGCTTTCTTCGAACATCGGACGGCTTCTTTACACAACGCTGTCCGGAGCCGTCGTCGGAACCGTCGGTACATTCAGCCTCGTGGCACCGATCTTCGGAGCCAGAATCATCTTTTTGAGGCTCGTCATCTTCTCGCTGGGTGTTGCCTTGGTCGGCCTCTGGCTTCGTGCCGGATTCCTCCAGGTGTTTGTCCTCTCTGCCACCGGTCTAGTCACAGGGTATTTGACGTCGCTCAATGCCATATCGCACTGGATCGACCCGGCGTCACCCGCTCCGTTGGCCATGGCCGTGACGTTCGGGTTGATGGGGCTTTCGGTCGGTATGTCCCGATGGATGGCGAATCCGTCGTGGGAGGGGGTCGCCAGCTAGACCTTCGAAGAAGCGACGGGGGGGCATCGCCCAGGCCAGAAACCGCAGAGAAACTACACGGCAGTGATGAGCTTGATCACACTCCCGATGCGAGGGCATCCGGATCGAGGGCCCATCGGTTTCACCCAGGAACGGTGGCCGGCCTTGACCCCAGTTACAAACCTCCATTCGCGGGCATCAGGACAGGGTCCTCGCTGACCCTGACTCTGGCCACCGTCGAGACGCCAAGGAGCGTCGTTTGCGGGCCCTGGCCGAGGCGATCACCGCCTACGAACGGCAGTTCGGGGTGATCTCGGAGACAGAGCTCGTCGCGCATGACAGAGACCTGCTTCTCACGTCGGACCCCGGGGACCTCGAGCCGCTCGCCCGCGAAACTCGGCGAGACGTGTCAGTCGTTTTGGTCTGAACCGACCTCCGACCTCCCACCTCCCCCTCCCTCCCCTAAGTTTAGGACGGCGTCTCACGTCTCGTCGTCACCGCTGGCAGGCTCACCATCCGTGCCGATCTGGGCACGGTTGACGACTGGGCAGACGACCCTTTCGCGTATTAAGAAGGTGAGCAGGGGTATCCAAGGGCCTTCCGGCTGGATCGGCCCGACCCTGATGACCGGATCGAGGAGCGACATGCTGCGGATGATCGTCGTGGCTCTCGTCTGCCTTTCGTTTTGTGCCGGATCGGCCCGGGCTGATGGAGTATCATGGCCACTGGATGCTCTCACCGGGCTTGAGGCAGTCGACGTGGAGGTCAACCCGATCTCGACCGACGCCTCGCGCGATGGGTTGCGGACAACCACGCTTCAGGCCGATATCGAGAAGCGGGTTCGCCAGGTAGGACTTCGGATAGTGACCCAGAGGATTCGCCAGGTTCCCCACATGGGTTTCCTCCGATTGACGGTCGACGCGGTGCCGTCAGAATCGGATCAGGGAGCGTCCTACGAGTACCAGATGAGGCTGGAACTCCACCAGGAGGTCGCCATCGAGGACAATCCGGCCGTTCGCGCCACGGCCGTGACGTGGAGGACCAGCACCGCCGCGATCCTCTGGACCAACAGTCTCGTTCGTTCGGTTCGCTGCTCGTTGCAGACGATGCTCGATCGCTTCGTCGAAGACCTCGTCAGCGCCGACAACGGCCTCGTCCGACCCTGTCCCCATCGTCCGACCGCGGTCAGTGAGGCGGTCAGCGCGCCCGAAGGCTGATAGGTCGCTCCGTGGTTGTCCGGCCTGAGCGAAGATCGGTTTCTTTGCCTATTTCACGGGCATTGTTCCTAGGTGCCTAGGTGCGGTCGGCGTGGCGGTTGGGTTAAGCTTGTCTTGAAGCCGGTTCCCGGATCGATCTCGCTTCCGGCGTCTTGCTCTCTGGCAGACACACGGACGAGCCCGGTCTTCGGCCAAACCAGGGGGTCCAGGCGTCCTCCGGGTTTCCCGGGCCATTGGACGAGTCATGAAAGAAGACACCTTCGAGACCCTCGACGAGATCATGGATGCCTTGCGGGTCATCCTCGAGGATCCCCATTTCAAAGCGTCCTCTGATCGCCCCCTTCCACCGTATCGACGAGCCTGGCAGTTCCTCTCGAACGGACTGACCTTCCACGGAGAGTCTTTGATTCGTGAGAATCTCGAGGAGATCCGAAAGCACTCCCCGTCCAAACTGGATGTCCTCGAGCAGGCCCTCTCCAAGGGGAGCGGCTCTCTGGACACTCGGGGCGCACGGGAACGGAGTCTCCTTTATCAACTCGCCACTGCGCCGATCTTTTTCCCGCGCGTGTTGGGAATTCTGGCGTTTCTCAAATTCTCGTCTCGGGACGCACAAATCCTCGTTCACTACGGAACCTGGCTGGTCCAGACGGTCGCCCTGAGCGCGTTCGCCGCCTGGCTTTCCCCCCAACTGGTCCCTGGCGTCCTTGTCTGGTCCATTGTCACGGAAATCGTCGATCGTGATCTCGAGTTCGAGGAAGCGTGGAGTCTGGGCTATCTGTTCTCGTTGCTCACCTTTGTCGGAAATACCGAACTGGTTCTGGAGCTTTGCCAGAACAAAGGGATCGAGTTCGGGAAGCTCCTCCACGTCAGCGAGCGGTACGTACTCTTCGAGATGGGGATGCAGGAGGACGATTCGTCGAATCTGTCGGAACTGGCCGAAGGCTCGAGCATGGATGACGCATTGAGCGGAGTGGATCCTGGCCATGAGGGCCTTGATCAGGTCTCTCCGTCGGTCTTTGGTCATTCCGAACATCCGGCCGAGGTCCAGACCGACTCCAAGACAAAGGACTCCTCGAATGCGCAAGCCCCTTCAGGGCCGGTGGGTCATCTGGGCGTGAACCTCCTCAAACAACGCCGCAAGCGTCGCCGATATTGGTCTTAAGAGCAATACCCCTGAATCAAAGTATCAGCAACGACCAAGCCGGGTGGCTTCCAGGGAGCGAAGTGACCGGTCGAGACGAGCTGTGCTCGGCTCGAGGACGGGGTCTGGGGCAGAGCCCCAGTTCCGAGGTAACCCGCAAGGAAAGGACGATGAACGCCGTTAATTCATGGGTATTGGTCTTAAGAGGCTCAACGATCGATGGGACAGCGGATGTCCAGAGGTCTGAGTCGCACGCTCGTCACCAGGAAGACCGGCCGCCCTCCGGCCCCCGAGAGCTTGAGGGTGACGTGCACCAGGTCGGGATCTCGACCCGAGGGGACCACGGGAACCTGGCATCTGAGGTCGAGAACGCCCTCTAAAATGGTTTTCCTCGATCCGGACTCCCAGTCGAAACGATAGACTGATCCGGAGGGCTGTGCCGTTTGGGTGGATTGTCTGGATCGGTCGAGCCCGAACATGACGAACTGTCCTTGCCCGTTGATGAGTCCGACCCCGGTCTGATCGGTCCCTCCCGGCGCCGGATAGAGCAGACGGCGGGAAGACTGGATTTCCCGAGTGATCGAAGTGAGGCCGATCTGGGCCTTCTGCAGAATCGGGACCCTTGCTTCCAGAGAGGCCGAATGACGTGTGCTGCCCACCCAGACTTGATAGGCCGAGACGAGGAGAATCGAGAAGAGCATCGCGGTCACCACGATCTCGACGAGAGTCAGTCCGTGGGTCGCAACGCCTCGAGGTTGCCGCCGAGACCTTCTGCTTGTGCCGTATGAGCTCATTGTCCCCTACAGATCCGCCATGGCGCCGACTCCTGGCATCTTGTCAGCGGCCGTGACAAAGGTCGACAGTCTCGAGATCGATCTCTCCGGAGTCGATCCGTCGAGAGGATCGAAGAAGATCTCGACCTGAATCCGTGCCATGTCGATCTCGCCCTTTCCGTCACCATCCGAATCGATTCGGATCGGGGCTTCCCCAAGCTCATGAGCCATTGTAAACGTGACTTTGATCTCGTACGAGAAACCTTCCCAGAACCTGCGCTCTTGGGCAGCATCCGGCTCGAACAGGAGCTTGAGGTTCCCCGTGGGGTCAAAAAGGGAATTTGGAGCGCCCGGTTTGGGGAGCACTTTTGTCTTCGACCGCGCGAGAGCCAGAAACGGTCTCTGCCAGTCGTCCTCGAGGATGCTGGACAGGAGTCGGGTCGGGGAGGTGTCGAGCTTGAAGAAGCGTGTATCCCCAGTATGGAGACGATGGAGCGACTGGTCGAGGATCGAGCGGGCGAGCCAGGAGGCCGTGATCGACACATCGATCCGTTGATGCTGAGCCCGGGCCTCGATCAAAGTCCACAGGATCGGTGAGACGCTCAATGCGAGAATGGCGAATCCCATCAGGACCTCGACGAGAGAAAACCCCGGGAGTCTGTCGGGTCTTCGTCCGACGAGCCTCCGGTCCGGAGTCCGGAGTTCGGAGTCTGGCGTCCGCAGCCGCAAGAGGGGACGTCGAGAGCTCAAGGCCCAGCCACCTCCGGAATCGGCGACAAGGACGGGCCAAACGCTCGGGAACAGTATGGGAAAACCCCTCCAGGTCCGGCGATGACCAGAGCTTCTCCAGTGGTCAAGTCGAGCGAGAGAAGACGGGTCTTGGATTCGTCGGCGCCTTCCTGGAAGAAGACGCACCGGCCCCACGGAGGGCTCTGGAGGTAATCGATGTTCGACAGGGAACCGCGCATGTTCACCGGCCATTCCGCTGGCACCGAGCGAGAACCGGGCAGAGGCAAGAAGTGCATGCGATCCGATCCGGCTAGTAGGTACCCTGGAGGATACGCCACAAGCGTGCCGATCTGTCCCACCCTTCCCTCGGCAAGGACGGAGGTCGATCCCTCGGATGAGGCGATCTTTCGCGTCACGATCGGGCTCCCGGCCACGTCCGGCCGAACGAAATGGACCTGGCGTTCTGTGTCCGTGATCACGGCAAACGCGAGCCACTGGGCACCCGGGTAGGTCTGCCAGCTCAACCCCTTGACGGCACGCGCGCCGGGAACGGTGACCGTCCCCAGTCTCTGTCTGGTCTCAGTGTCGAAGCCTGTCACTGTCTCGACCTGGATCTCCAGCCCCTGGCTCGTGGAGGCCGCCTTGAGCTGGGCGAACCGCTCCCCGGTCGGGGCGGACACAATCGGAGTCAGGACTTTCGTCGGGAGAGAGAGCTCGATTTCCTTCCAGTATCTGTCCTTGCCCCACGCGGAGAACCGGTCCACATCCGGGGAGTCGCTCTTGTCACTGTAGTAACGCCCGCTCACGACGCGAGAACCTCCTCCCCTGATCTCCTCGACCGCGAGCAGGCGGTGCCACCCTTCCTGCTGGTGGAGACCGGGCCGCAACTCGCTCACCGCGATCGCCTTGTTGAAGACCGGGGTCACAGTCAGGCCGTCGAGGCTCATTCTCCAGGAGGACTGGCCGCCCAGAGAGCCGCAGATCGCGTAGATTTCACTACCGTCCGAATGCCAGGCCAGAGGTTGGATCGGAACGGTCGCTTCGAGATGAGAGATCTGAGACGATCCATCCTGGAGCATGCTGGCCAGCAAATATTGCCGGTTCGAGACTTGGATGGACACGGCGACCCGTGCTCTCCACAGATCGGAAAGAAAGCCGGGGAGCTCTTCGCGTGTGATGTCGGTCCGGGGATGGATCGGGTCTTTTGGAGACCGGTCAGCCATTGTCCTCAGAATCGCCACTGCGGATGATCTCGCCCGGGCGAGGACGGCGGGGTCGATCCAATCGGGTCTCAGCTTCATGATGAGTTGCGCCAGCATCCATGCAACGCGAGGTGCTCCGCAGCACGCGCTATCCGAACCGAGAATCCGCTCCAGAAGAGTGACTGCTTGGGTGAGGAGCTCGATCCGTTTCGCGAGCGGTCTGTCGTTCGCGTCGTTGACCAGCTCGTTGGCCAGCTGGAAGAGGGCTAGATCGGTCCAGTCCTTCCTCTCTCGTTCTGGGAGTGCTCTGGCCGTGGCCAATGCTTTCTGCGCCCCGGTCACTCGGGCAGCGCTGTCTTCTGCGGCCTGAAATTCGGCGCGATCGAGCAAGAACGACTGCACGGCCACAATCGCACTCTCAAGGAGCGAAGGTTGGATCGCCGCTTCAATCTGTCGAGGGGTCGCTCCTACTTCCGCGAGTTTTTCCACGCGGCTGGTCAACACTTCCACGGCGGCCTCCTGACGAGGAGATGGGACTTCCACGGCTTCGATCCGTTCGAACGCTTTTCGCCGTTCGGTCTCGGAGACCGGGTCGATCGAATCGAGACTCAGCCCTGTGATCTCCACAACCCGGGGGGAGAGTGTGGTTGGGGTTCGAATCCGAAGATCGAACCGGAACGTCCTAACCGGTCTTTCGTTTGTCGGTCGGATCCAGACCGCGACGTGACGGGTTGGCCGGAAGGACTCGAGCTTCTCTCTCTGCCATCCCAGTACGTACGGGAGCGAATCCCACACTCCCGACTCGGTACCGCTTGCTGCCAGACGGAGCGGACAGTAGTTCTGGTAGACGATGTCCTTCTTCCACCGGGAAACGAGCAGGTTGATGATCGCTTCCGCACGGTACAGTCCGGAATCCGAGACGAAGAGCAGCCGAGCTTGCCGACGCGTCTCGTTGGTGAGATGCTGGAGAGCGCCGACCGTGATTCCCAGGAGGAGAAGAATCAGGAGGATGAGAGCCAGGATCGATCCGCGAGCTCTTGGTTCGTGGAGTCGAATCGGCATGCGAAACAGTCCTCCTTTGCTCGAGTCCATCCAATGGGACGGGCCCGCGCTGGAGCGATGCAAGTCGAATGCCACTCGGTCTCTCACGATCTTCACCCCATGATTCGTCTCAGGAGCTCGGGGAGGAACCAGAGAACGGCCAGGAAGGTGACGAGAACGGCAACGACCAAGAGCGCGCCGAGGAGTCGGGTGATCGTCGCCAAAACTCTGCCGCCTTTGGAAACCTCGTCTGTGTAAGCGACGGCGAGCGGCGGGCTACCACGCTTGTCCGACCGGGTGCGACGTTCGTCGAGAGCATCGAGGTGCGCGGTCTTGGTCAGATCGTTCCAGCACTTGCGCACCTCGAGAAGTTCGGAGAGCATCCGTTGTGCGTTTGGGAATCGATCCTGCGGATTTCGTGCCGTGGCCCTGCGAAACAGTTCGACCAGGCGGTCGATGATGGTCTGGGCCTCACCGGATCGGAGCGTACCGTCACGGAAAAGTACCCCCCGCAAGACGTCGGACGCACGGCTGCTGCGGAAGTCTCTTTGCCCGGTCAACAGTTCGAAGAGTATGAGTCCAAGCTGGTATACGTCGCTCTCGAGCGAGGATGTGCCGTCGTGGAGCATCTCAGGCGTGGTGTAGGCCAGCGTTCCGACCCCCATTCCGGTCCGGGTGATTCGGGTTTCCGATACGTTCTTGGCGATTCCCAGATCGAGGATCTTCGGTCCTGAACGAGTCGTGAGAATCAGATTCGCCGGTTTGAGGTCTCTGTGGATCACGCCGCGCGTGTGGAGTTCCGCAATCCCTTCGGTCATTGCCACCATGATCTCGAGGGTCTGGTCGACCGGGAATGGTCCGCACCGTTCCAGCCTGCTGGCAAGAGTCTCACCTTCGAGATACTCCATGATCAGATACGGGCGCTTCTCCTCGTGACTATGGTCGAGGATCTTGACGATTCGAGGGCTGAGAAAGCCGGTGAGAAGCTCTGCCTCTCGCTGGAATCGGACGAAGTTCGTCGGGTCGGACAGGAGCGTGGGTCGGAGGAGTTTGATGGCGACCCTCTCGCCGGAGAGTCGGTGACGACCTTCGTAGACGGCGCCCATTCCTCCCTTGCCGATCAGACGGACGATCTCGTAGCTCTTCGAAATTTTGGAGGGGACGGCTAGGCCCTCGGGTTCCGTCACGACCAACGCCTGCTCTCGTTCGTCGGGAGACTGTTGCGGGTCGTCCGCCCTTTCCAAGTGGTGGAGCAGATCCTCCCCGCTCTGGGGACGAGCCGCCGGATCAGGGGAAAGAGACCTCTCGACCAGCGCGGCGAGAGAGGCCAACCCCTGTTCCTGGAATCGGGGGAGGCTGACGCCGTGTTCGAAGCGGTCGGATACCATCTGAACCGGATCGTCGGACGGGTGGGGAAGGTCTCCGGTCAGGAGTTCGTGGACGATCAGGGCCCATTGGTAAACATCCGACTGTGTGGTGATTCGATCGCCGTTCAGATGCTCGGGGCTCAAGTACAGGTACGTGCCCACGCATTCACAACTCTGAGTCACGGTCGTGGCCCCTTCGAGCCGGGCCAGACCGAAGTCTATGAGCACGGCGCGGCCCTCGGTGTCGATCATCACGTTGCTCGGTTTGAGATCCCGATGGACGATCTGTAGGCGGTGGATCGCTGCCAGTCCGCAGGCCATGTCGGTCGCCCATTGGAGCGTTTGGGGAAGGGGATGAAGGGTTGATGTCTCGCTGACGTGTTGTCGTTGCGCCATGGAGACGGCCTGAAGAAGCGAGAGGCCGTCGACAAAGCCCATCGCGAGGTAGGGAGGGTGAGCATTGAGATCTCCGGACACGTAGGTGGCCACATGTCGATTCTGGAGGCTGCCGAGGATCTTGACTTCGCGACGGAATCTCTTGAGGAGCGTGGGATCTCCATCCTCAGAGAGGAACTTGATCGCCACCCTCTGTCCGCTCTCTCGATGGCGAGCTTCGAAAACACGGCCCAGTCCGCCGCGTCCGACGAATCGGACGAGCTCGTACGGACCGATGCTCTGTCCTCGTGAGAAGGCAGGTTCTTCGGCGCCGGTCATCGTTCACCTTCGTGTCCATCGGGAGCTCCCCATGTCATTATGTACGACCGTTGGTCGATGTTCCAGCCCCGCGGGAACGACTCTGCTCAATGAGTGAGCAATCGTCCTGTTCATCGAGTGATCGCCTCTGGGCACCCAGTGACCATGTCACGACGGAGACTCTTCCCCTCCGACCCTAGGGTCTCCTCTTTTGGCATGAGGTTTGTTAGGGCCGCTTGCGCGCGGCTGTCACCAATCCTTGCCGTTCAATCGTGAAGGCGTGGTGGGCCTTCGAAGCCTCGTGCTAAGATAGATTCATTCCGCCTCTCCATTTCAGCGAATCTCGTTTTGGGAGCACCCGATCGCCTTGGAGGGGTTCTTTGGTGCGTTCGACGCGGAGGCTTCAGTGGGGGGGATGGAGGCTAGTCTTGTTGATGCGGCTCGGATATTTGCACGGTGAACAGTGTGCGCGAATCCCGATCAGAATAGGACGTCATGACGGAAATACGCTGATTGAATGCCATGACGCGGCCGCCTTTCTCCGGACGGCGGTCGAGAGCGTTGACCCCATCCGGGTGTCACCCGAAACCTTCATCAGGGGCGTCTTTAGACCAGGCAAAGGCGCGTCGTTTCAGCTTTTCGACACGCTGGGCACTGTATCCCAGGACATTCTGACGTTGACAGACGAAGAGGCCCGTATTTTGCTTGACCACATATGCTAGAGGACTCCAACACGGTCTTGGTCGTCGATGACGAACCGGCCGTGGCCAGAGAACACGCGGAGATCCTGGGATCTCTTGGCTACAGGACCCTCATCCAGACCGATCCGGAACGGGTCGAAAAGCAGCTCCGTGACGATCCGGACATTGTCTTGGTCTTTCTCGACATTCTCATGCCAAGACTGAACGGGATCGATCTCCTGGAACGCATCAAGCTCACATCACCGCAGGTGGGGGTCGTCATGGTGACGGTGGTGAACACCATCGAACACGCGGTCAAGGCGATCAAGGGGGGGGCCTATAACTATCTTCTGAAACCCCCCCAGCCGGATCGGGTCAAGGAGGTGGTCGATTCGTATTTTGCCAACCAGCCCTCGAGGATATCCGACGATCCTCGGTTCTCCGGTTTCATCACCTGTTGTCCGAAGCTCCGCAAGGTCTTTTGGGCCATCAAGTCATTCGCCGAGGCCGACATTACAGTACTCATCCAGGGGGAGACCGGGACGGGCAAAGAACTGGTTGCTCAGATTATGCACGCGCTGAGCCCGCGTGCTGACAGGAGATTCCTCGCCGTCAACGTGGCCGCCATCGCGCCTTCGCTCTTCGAGTCGGAGCTCTTTGGTCATCGACGCGGGGCGTTCACCGGAGCGCACATCGATCATTCCGGGTACTTCCAGGCCGTCGGGGACGGGACGCTCTTTCTCGACGAAATCGGCGACCTCGAGCGAGGACAGCAGAAAAAGCTCCTTCGCGTGGTTCAGACTCGACGGTACTGCCCCGTCGGAGAGACCACGGAGAGAGAGCTCAGAGCCCGGCTGGTGTTGGCGACCAACCAGGATCTCCTCAAGGAAGTGAAGACCAACGAGTTCCGGGCCGACCTTTTCTACAGGCTGGCGGGACACACGATCACGTTGCCCCCGTTGCGGGAGCGCACGGGTGATGTCGAGATTCTCGCGAACTACCTGCTGCAGAAGTACCGTTCGCAGTTCGGTCGGACGTTGCAGGGCTTTCACCCGGACGCGATGCGTATCTTGAATGGTTACTCGTTTCCTGGCAACATTCGTGAGCTCGATGGAATCATCAGCTCGGCTGTTCTCCTCGAGACCCAGCCCTTGGTGACACCGGCGTCTCTGCCGCGCCATGTCCAGGCCATCCAGCAGGAACTCCCTCAGGATCTCAGAAGCCTTCGTCGTCGGGCCATCACCAACGCTCTCGAGGAGAGCGACGGGAATCAGACTCTGGCCGCGAAGAAGCTCGGAATGTCACGCAGCCATCTCAACCGATTGCTCAATCGACTGTTCAAGGAAGGCCAAGACTGTGATGGAGATGTCGGCGAATGACGGACTGGGCAAGGGAAGTCCTCACGACCCGCGATCACGGGAATCGAGGTTTCGGGTTATCGGCCATCCATGGTGTCAATTGGCCCTTGGTCCAATCCTCTTGACCGAAGAGTCGTGGTCTCCTAGAATGCGGCGCGCGAAGAAGTCGGTACTCTCCGAAGGTCCGATACCGTACGTTCCAGGTGGAGCGAATCGATCGCTTGCCCGAGGCCCTCGGACGCGCCGACCACGTTGTTGGCCAGCACATGGATGACGCGCGTCCACCATCGGCCAGTGACCAGGGAGCCCCCGGCGTGTACGATAGATCATGACGCCAGTCAAGACTTGGTCGACAAAGGCCAATACCCTTAATTGACCTAGCCAGACTTCGATGCAGATGGGGCTGTCAGGGACTTCTTGTCCGTGCCCATGACCCTTTCCACCTTGCATCAGCTCTCCTTGAGGGTTGGGGAGAGGCTGGGGTGTCCATTTCGGGTCCAGAGAGCCAATGCAAAACATCACCTATTCGATGGTCTGGGCCTCGTTGGCCGCATCGGCTTTCCTGGGCGCATTCACCCTGGTTCAGGCAATCACCGATCGACAGCGGAGACTTCAATTCGGCGCTTTTTCCTTGCTCTGCTGGATCACTGCGGCCATCGACTTCCTTCGCCCGCAACTCGGACCTCCCCTCTATGAGGAGTCTCGAGTCGTCTTCTGGTCCCTGTACGGGGCCGCTGTCATGTGGCTCAACTCCGCGCCCCTCAGTCTGGTGGTCCCATGTGGCGCGGTTCCTTGCTGTCTGGGGGTGACGATTTGGCTTCTCGGATACCGGGAGCTGGCCACGTCGTTCACCATTCCGACTTCCTTTGCCATCGCGGCGATCTCACACGCGAGGACCTACGTTCAGAGAGAAGGATACTCCTCGGGCGTCCTGGCCGCGTACACCACCGCGATGGCCGTGTCGTGCTCGAGCTACCACGAAGCCGTTTCCACCGGGGATGTCAGGATCCTCACTCTGGGCTATTGCCACTGGGTTCTTTTGAACGTAATCACCGTCATCTTCGGATGGGTCCAGCTTCCCCGAGAAATGAGGGGCCGCGCGCCCGTCACTCTGAGCCGAGGTCACGCGCATCTGTTTTTTGGAACGGTCGTCTTCTCCGAGATGGCGGTGCTGTGGGGACTCCTGGGGGCTTTCACGTGGCCGCCGATGGTCTATCTCGCAGGGAATGTGTCCCTTCTCTTGGCGACCGCCATCCTCCATTTCCATTACCGGCACCAGCTCGTCATCTACACTGACAATGTGACGGTGCTGCTCGAGGAACGAACCGCCACTTTGAGACAAGCCCAGAAGGAGTTGTCTCAGCAGAACGAGATCCAGGCGCAACAGCTCGAGGAACAGGAGCGAGAGCTCAAGGCCAAGACAGCCGTGATCGAACGACAAAGACGGCTCGAACTGGCCGCTCAGACAGCCGGCCAAGCCGCTCATGACATTCAGAATCTGTTGAGCCCCATTCTTGGGCAGATCGCCCGTCTGGATCGGACCGATCAGGACCCGGCCGATCTCAGCAGAACCGCGGCTCTGATGCGAAAACAGCTCCAGGACCTCCTTGCTCTCAACGGTCAGCTTCTCGCGCTCTCCAGACGGGGACGGATGGATCTCCACCCGGTGTCGCTTCGAGAACTGTTGCACGATCTCGCGGAACGATTCGCAACCGAGAACCTCGAGGTCTTGGTCGAGCAGGATCCCTGGATCCAGGGGGCATCGTCTCAGCTTGGGAGAGCTCTGTCCAATCTGATTCTCAATGCCCTGGAGGTTCAACCTCGAGGAGGAAAGAAGGTCCTGCTGCGGGGTGGAATCATTGACATCCAGGAGATCCGTCGATGTCATCTCGGATTCTTGTCTCCGGGACGCTATGCTTTCGTCTGTGTCGAAGATTCCGGCCCCGGGATTTCCGAGGAGTATCGGGAGAAGATCTTCGAGCCGTTCTTCTCTCTCAAGAAACGGGGCCAGGGATCCGGTTCCGGGCTGGGGCTTTCTGTCGTGACCGCGGTGGTTGATGACCACCGGGGTGTTCTGGACCTGAAGACCGACAGCGATGGGACGACCTTCACTCTTTATTTCCCCATCACGCCTCCCCCAAGTGACTGGCAGAGTGATGAAGCCTTGTGCGGAAATGAGACAGTGCTTGTGACGGACGACGACAGTGCGACCCTCGAATGGTGCAGTCGAATTCTCGAAGACTCCGGCTATAGGGTCATCATCGCAAGGGACGGTACCGACGCCATCCGGGTCGTTCAGTTCGAGCACGTGGACATTCTGCTGCTGGACCTCAAGATGCCGCAGATGGGGGGCTATGATGCCTTTTTCGGGGCCCTTCACGTGAGGCCCGGGGTGAAGGCAATCGTGCACTCCAGCTACGTGTCCGCGGAGGAGTCCGTGCGTCTCAGACAGATCGGTGTTTCATCACTTCTGCAAAAACCGGCCAGCAAGCGGGAGATCCTGCTGGCCTTGAGACTCGCGCTGGACGAGAACCGTCCCCAGAAGAAGACCCCCCGCTGAAGCCCCTCCTCTGAAGACCGGAGCCTCGCGACGGTCAGCTTGGAGCCTTGTCAGACGAAAGTCCGACAGGCTCCTAGTGGCATCGCTCTTGCTTGCGACCTCCTCAGCCCTCAAGGCGTTTCAGGAGGCAATTTTTTTATGAATGGATCCGTTGTTTTGAACTCCGCGATTTCGTATGACGTGGTGGGAAGATACAGCCAGGATGAGATCAATGGGTTTCGTGATGAGTTGATCGAGAGGATGTTGGATCTTGCGGATTTGGAGCACTCTGAGCGGGTGCTCGATGCAATGGGGGGCGACGGGAATCTGACATCGCGAATCCTCACATTCTGTGAACAGCGTGGATTCTCGACTCCTGAGCTGGTCGTCCTGGAGTTCTCCGAAGTCCAAAAGACGTTTGCGGAGGCTGCTCTCTCCAACAGCGGCGTGAAGATCATCCAGGGGGATGTTCTCACCATGACCGACCTGTTGACCGGCGAACCTCTGCCTTCGGAGTCATTCGATAGGGTCCTGATAAAAAGCGCCCTGCACGAGATTCCGCTCGACAGCCAGCCTCAGCTTCACAAGGCCGTGATGCGCGTTCTTCGGCCCGGCGGACTCTACGTCACGTTGGGATTCGTCTTCGACGATCTGGCTGAACGCGACGAATTCCGGGACATCACGCGGTGCAAGGACCGGTTGGCCGGGCTCGAGATGGCCGTGGTCAATCGTCATTTTTTGACGCGCGCCGAGTTCTACTCCTGTCTCGAAGAGGTCGGCTTCAAGGACATTCGGGCCGGAGAGAGGTTCGAGTACAGGATCCACTCCACCGCCGCTGCGCGGTATTATTTCTCTCGGCCCGGTTTGGAGGAGGCCACCATGGAGCTTCAAAAGTCCCAACTGATGGCCCTGAACATGCGACGCAAGGGGACCGTTCGTTTCGAGGGCGAGCACAGCGTCATGACGCCTCCGGGAGAGATCACGATTGCCCGAAAACCGACTCAAGCGGAGTTCAACCTCGAAATTTTTAACCGCTATCCCTACCTTTTTGTCCGCCACCTCGAGTGTCACGCCGATCTGATGGACCGCATGGCTCGCACGGTGAGCCCTGGCTCCTCGGTGCTCGACGTTGCCTGCGGACCCGGTTTCTTGGCCGAGCGTCTGGCCCCCTTGGACGTGACATACCGAGGGATCGATCTCAACCCCGAGTTCATCTCCGGCTGCCAGGATCGGCTGGGGCAACAGCCGAATTTTCGGTTCGCTGTCGCGGACATGAATCAGGCTGACTTCGGGGTCGAGACCCTCGACGTGGCCGTGCTCTCAAACTGCCTCCACCTGGCCAGCGTGGAGCCCGTGAAAGTGCTCCGGAAGTGCATCGCCGCGTTGAAGCCCGGGGGCCACCTGATCGTATCCGGACCCTCCTCTCCCGACGGCTTCGTCAAGGCGGAGCCCCATATCCGCGCTCAGCTCGAGCGTGACGGGCTGTTCGAAGGAAATGAGCGCTTGTTCGATTCGATCCGAGAGGCCAACGCGCGCCTTCTTAAAGAGCACGGGAACTACTGGTCGCCGGAGGGAATGGTAGCGCTCTTGAGCGAGCTGGGATGTCAGGCCATCGATGGTCTCGACAACCGTATCTACTACGGTTTCGGCTTCATCGTCGTGGCCAGAAAGTAGTGTCTTGGGGGGCGTCCAGGACGTATTGGAGAACACTACGTACCCTGGATGGCCCCTCAACTGCAGGACATAGGACCCGTCGAAGTCTCGGTCACTCGTGCTCGTCAGCTCGATAATCGAGGCCGTATTCCACCAGAGACGGAGCCTCATCAGCCGTGCAGTCTTCCGGAAGCAGGCTATACTTCTGCCCTCTTGACATGAACTGCAGAACCAAGCGCTCAGCCCGTACCAGCCTTCGTTCCACCATGCTCATCCGGCGGACAGGCTTGGCAGTAAGAGGCGTGGATCCGGCGTCGGATTGCATGGAAAATACCTCGCGCCGTTTTGGGTCGAACTGGTAGTGCGTTCGTCTCTGCACAGGAGCTCCGCCCGCTTTGACGAGCTCATCAATGGACGTGAAGTCATACCGATAGGTCCTGTATGGCGGACCACCCAGATCCGGCGTTTGGAAATAGAGAAACCTGTACATATCCCATTCAAATCTTGGAAGGTCCTCAACCATCGCCTCGGGCAGAGACAATGGCGCAAGAATCGAGCGGGCCAGCTTTTCCATCGATGTTGGAAGTGAGCGGGAACCATACATTTCGAGCAGATCAAGCCGATTCTCGTGATACCAGTGTTCGAAAAGGCTTCGTAGTTCCGCAACGTCCGTTGGACGAGCTCGAAGTCGAAGCTCGAGTGCGGCGGGAAAGGCATCGAACACCATCGCGTCCGGGCTCGAAAGGACCCCGACAGCCTCCCCAAGAAATGGCCAGACGAGCAAACAGGTATTCGATCGTCGAAGAGATTCCGGGAAAATCTTTTCGATCTTCTGCTGGATTTCCGAATCGGACAGATTGGGGCTTTGCTCCAGGATCTCTCCGATGCGGCGGTTACACTCCACCTTGAAGTGGGTCTTCAAAAGGTCGCGGCCGGAAAGACGTCCGGTTCGAAAGTACATCTCCGCGGTTCTGAGAGTGATGTCGAGAACCGTCCTGAAAAAGTCCCATTCCGAGATTTCTTTGGATCGATATCCGATCGAGTGGAACCAGTACGCGCGTTGGAGGTTTGCTCGGAGGTCCGCGATGCTCTTCAATCGTACGGAGAATCCGTACTTTTCCGGATTCTCGAACAGCTCGGACGAAGGGTCGAGAAACAGATAGGGTTGGATATTCACGGTCGAAGTTGCCCCGGCCGCCAGAATCTGTTCCATGAATGACAGTTCGGCATCGAAACTCGCCCGTGTCTGGCCAGGTAGAAGGTACACGAAGAAGAACCAGGCGCTGATGTCGAGATCAGCACAGATCCGTGCTTGCTCAAGCAATGTCTCGTTGTCGTAGCACTTGCCGTGAAGAGCTCGTACTTCGGGAATTGAGGACTCGGGGCTGAGTGTCAAAAACATGCTGCGCGCCACTTTGCGGAGGGAAGAGAGGAACTCGCGCGTCGCGGGCCAGAACAGTTCGATGGCGAGGTCGAGCTTGCCTGGGAGCGACGCCAATCCATCGATTAGATCGCGCACGTACTTGTCTCCACCCAACCGCAGGTCTCCGAAAAACTTGACCCCGGACAATCCCTGGTCAAGGACGGTTTTGATATGGTCCAACACGCGATCGACCGGAAGCACCTCGACGCGGTCTCTCTCCAGAAAGTGTGAGTAGGAATAGCAACTCCCGCCACAGAAGAGGCAGTTCTGGTTACAGCCGCGTACGACAGGCAGCGTCAGAAACACGGTTTCCCGATCCAGCCGCGCTCGCACAGCTGAAGGGCGCATCAGATTGTGCTTGTCGACATAGCAGACAGAGGTGAGGTCAGGCTTCCGTCTCCGGGTCCTCAGGATTTTTCCTTCATCGCGATAGGCCAGGTTAGGAGCTCGACCAACGACGCGCGGGCTTTCCAAAATCGAACGGGCGATATCGGCCATCGCGCCGTCGCATTCGCCGAGAACCACAGCGTCGACAAACGGATAGTCGCGAAGGATCTCTTCGTGAAATCTCGTTGCGGTGAAGCCGCCCAGCAGCATGAAGCTGTCAGGCCACACTTTCTTGCAGGCCTGAGCGAGATCGATCGCTCCCGGGGTGTGCGCTGCCCAATGAAGATCTATTGCGAATATTCGCGCGGGGATTTCGGCCAAAATCCTGTCCAGATCAACCTGAACGCGGCCTTCGTCCCGCGCCTGTTGAAACATTTTCGCGACGTTCACGACGACGGCGTTCATTCCCGCCTGGTGCAGCTCGTTCGCAAGACTGAGCATTCCCATCGGAATCATCGTCAGAAGATCAGTTGTGCCGGTTGCAGACTCGAATAGTCCGCCCAGAGGATACTCTATCTTCCGGAAGCTCACGGGTGCATGAAGAAACGCGACGTCGTGAATCATGATCTCGCTACCTCCGACTCGCACTCCTCCAACGGGTTGATGATCTCGACCGACCGACCGAGCAGGTCGCAGAGGACCGCCCGAGGAACGGTGATCACGTCTTGCGGTTTTCGAATCCCAGCGATGATCAACGCGGCCTCGGTCGCGAGTGTAGCGCCGCTCAACGCAGCGGCACCGGCGCACGTGGGGATGTATGGCAGAGAGCCATCGGCAAATTTCCACATGTTCTGACCTCTCCGCCGGCTTCCGACCAGTCGGGCGGGGTGGATCTTGAACCGGTCCATGAGGGCCGGGTCGTCCGGAGCCCCGAAGAACTCCTCGAGAGTCATGCCCTCGGGATCAAAGACCACGAGCAGCGTGCCGAAGTCACAGAGCGCTGCGGAGAGATTGAGGATGCCAAGCTCACGGGCGGTCCTGGCGAAGAGAGCCTTTGTTCGAAACCCCAGGTAGTCGATCGCATCCACGACCACAGCACTTCCCTTGACGAACCTCTTCAGAGCCTCGCCGTCGAGGAGCGGGTCGGTGCTGAAGGTCACCTTCATGAAGGGGTTGATGTCCTCGAGGAGCCTCGCCGTGACTTCTGCCTTGTTCTTTCCCAGGCTCGAAGCCATCGCCCCGAATTGACGGTTCAAGTCCGGTGGATCGAACGCTCCGGGATCGATCAAGGCGATCTCCCCCAATCCGAATCGGGCCAGTGTCGCGGCTTGAATGCCGCCAGCACCACCAACGCCGGCCACCGTGACCTTGGCGCCTCTGAGTCGTTCTTGCTGCTCCTCGGTGAAAAGGCCGATGTCTCTTACGTAGGCGTCGATATAATCCATCTACAAGACCTCCCAATCATCCATTCCTGCTTTGAGGATGGGAAGAATGGAATAGGCACTCGCTCTTGAGTTTACCACTGGTGGAGCTTCTTTGTGTCTACACCTGACGGGAGAGATCCGCCCGGGCGGGTCGTGCCGACCAGCTTCTCCAAAGCCTCCAGAAGGACGGGAGCCGTGTCGGAGCCACAGGAGTTGACCTCTCCGTACTGTTTCTTCGCCCGTCCGTAGCAAAACGGCGGCGATTCATCCCATTCGGACCTCGGGATGATGTACCCGATCTCGTCGTTGGCCAGGCCGATGACGAAGAGACAGTGAGAATCGCCGCTCGCGGATGATCCGCCACCGCTCGCAACGCGGCCCAGGATGGCGCGCAGTCCGGGTTCGCGGCGGGCACCCTGGTAATCCGCTCCCGGATCCTGTGGCTCTTGGTATTGGCCAAGAGACAGCTCCGGATACAGTTCTCCGGGGATGGCACCGATTACGAGATCTCCGATCCGATAGATGCCGACCTCGGTTCGGATGTCCTTCCCGAGGAGGGCACCAAGGGGACCTGTCAGCGCCTGATCCAGGGTGTACACACCGCGTTGCATGATGCCGAGGCCCAGGGCCGCCCGGTAGAGAGTGTTGTTCAACGGGATCCGGACTTCCCGTCGGCGGATCTCCACGCCGGTTCGACCCATCTCATGTGCGACCGCGGCGAGAGCCAGAGCCTCGCAGGCGATCTTCCGACCCACGAGCTCGGCGTGTCGATAGCTCTCCTGAGGGGCCGGGTGACCGGTGTCGGGGTCGTCGATCTTGACCTCCAGCGGCGTCATCAGACCGCCGATGGCGCCGTTTACGAACACCGCTGGCGCGCCCGTCCGTTCCTCCAGCTCGCGGATCAACCAGTGACAGTAATCGGCGGAGATCTGTCGGTTCTTTTGACCCAGGTCTTCAGGATGGTTCGACCCATTGACCGCCGTGACGAGGATTTTCCCCTTGGAATCCTTTGCCTGGAGGATGGCCAGATTCTCATCCAGAATTTTGGGAAGTCGTAGGTCGTTGGTAAGACCTCGGGTTTTTCCGCATCCAACGAAGAGTCGGGCGGGTCGACGGTTCTGGGCAGCCTGTAGGATCGCGCTCGAAATACGTTCCACCAGGCTGTCCATATAGCGGCGATCGACGCCGCTGTGTCCGTTGTCGGGTCCCCAAATCCCCAGAGTGTCCGGGCCGGAATGGGTGTGGGTCGATGAGATGATGAGTCCGGCCGTGGCGAGTTTCGGGTCCGCCTTGGTCAGTCGAGATCGAACCCGATCCACCTCACCGATGAAGTACCCCACGAGATCGAGAGAGACCAGAGCCAGAGTCGTGCCCTGCGAGGTGACGACCAAGGCCCGTGCCCAGAGATCATCGTGTACCCCGTCGGCGCTGCGTCCGTGGCCGAAGCCGGCCATCCAGACGGGCCGGCCTTTTTCCAGGGTCGGGGTGATCTTGACCGCGGCCGTCCCGACCAGGAAATCGGCAGCCGGAGGACTCGCCGGGCAGGTACCCGGCCATCCCAGAAACAGCGCCCCTCCGATCAGAATATGGCGACGCACTATTTTTCTAGTTTTCTCGACCCATATTCGTGCGGTAATGTGGGCACCTCCCTTGTTCGCAATACCATATTCGAGCGAAAACGGGTGGGGTTTTTCGACCCTTGGTGGTTTCATGACGGATGCGCGGCAGAAGGCTCACAACCGGCGAAAGCTTTCGAAGCTCCGCGAGTGTCTGAGTGGGAAGACCCACATGCTGATCGTCCTTCAGGACTATCCCGACCCCGACGCCATCGGAGCGGCGGTGGCGCTCAAGGAGTTGGCCCATTTCTACGAGGAGATCCCCAGCTCCATCGCCTGTGGAGGGTTCGTCGGGCGACCAGAGAACCGGGCCCTTGTCTCCTATCTGGATCTCAACGTCCTCTCTCTGAATCGCCTCGACCTGTCCCGATTCGACGTGCTGGCCATGGTCGATACCCAGCCTGGCACCGGGAACAACTCGTTGAGTTCTATGGTTGTTCCCCAGATCGTCATCGATCACCACCCCGTCCACAAACAGACCCGGAGCTCCATGCTCCACGATGTCCGCAGCCACTACGGGGCCACCTGCACGATCCTTCATCAGTACCTGATGGAAGCGGGCGTCGAGATCTCGGTTCCTCTGGCAACCGCTCTTGTCTACGGCGTTCGCTCCGATACCCACGATCTGGGAAGGGATACGACCCAGGCCGACATCACCGCCTATCTCGCCCTCTATCCGGTCGCGAACAAACGGGTTTTGAGCCGGATCGTGCAGGAAAGGCTGCCGCGGGATTACTTCGAAATCCTGGACGTCGGACTCAGGAACGCGGCAACGTACGGCAAGTGCATTTTCACCAGTCTTGGCCCAATCAGGAATCCCGACATGATCGGCGAGGTCGCTGATCTGCTCCTCCGAAACGAGGAGAGCTCCTGGGCATTGTGTTGCGGCTTCCATGGCAACAGGGTGCTGATGTCGCTCAGAGCGTCCGACCCGAACTCCGACGCTGGAAAGATGATCCAGCGCATCGTCGAGGGGATGGGGACCGGAGGGGGACATCGTGCCATGGCCGGAGGGCAGATCCCGCTTCCGGCCGAGGACCCTGACCGGATGAAGCAGGTCGTGGAACAGGTGCGTTCGCGGTTTCTCAAATATCTCAAGGAACACCGTGCCCCCGCGATCCAACTCGTGTCGCTCCTTTGACCTCGCCTTTGCGGACACAGAGCCCTCGTCGAACACTGAGCCTTTGTTTATCCAAGTCAGGATGTCGACACCCGTGTGATCTTGCATCCTCAGGGGTTTACCCCTGTTCCATTCACGAGCGACGCTGCCTCTTGAACGTCGCGGGCAAAGGAAATGTGCGATCGGGTCTTTGGGGTGATGTACCGTTCCATCTTGTCGAACAGCGTGTCGAAGACGGCGTGCCATTCCTGGCCCACCAGGACCAGCGGGCGATGCGGGATGGCATCGATCAGCATGAGATTCCACAAGAGGCAGATCTCGGCTAAAGTCCCCGCTCCTCCCGCCAGGGCGATGGCGGCATCGCAACGCTCCACCAAAACGATCAGCCGTTCCATCAATTTCTCGCACCGCCATTCCTCCCGGACCCATTGGTTCGGACGGACCCCGCGCCACTGCTCGATCTCACGACAGGTTACACCGACGACGTGACCCCCTGCCTCAACGGCGCCGCGAGACGCGGCCTCCATCGTCCCGATATATCCCCCGGTCAGAACGGTGTGACCACGCTTGGCAAGGGCCCCTCCCAACTCGAGAGCTTCCTCGTATGCCGCATCCCCAGGCTTGGGATCGGCCCCTCCGAACACGCTCACTTTCATGGAATCGCCGAACCTTTCCAGGCCAATCAGGCTGTCACGCCTCGGGCTCCAGTTCCGATCGAATCCGGACCTCTGCTTCGTGTTGCTGCCGGCAGAGTCCTGAGCCGCGAATCGTGAAGACTACCCTACCATCAATTTAGGCGGCCTGGCCTCAAAACACCAGTCCAAAAGAGCTCTTCGCGATGAGCCCCCTTCGGGGGCCATCCCCCGCGACCGCAGGTCGTCCTATTTCGACTGTGCCACATGTGAGCTCCACTGTCCGTCACCAACCGCCGGGTATCTCAAGCGCCCCCGGTCCCTTTGTCAGCTTCAACGAGTTGTTGGACCGCCCGACTGAACGGTGTCTGTGCAGGGCCGGAGGAATGAGGATGGGTTGGCCCGCGATGAGGGGGGGGGCGGTGTCAGGGCAACGGGAACGGGGGTCGAACGCGGTAAGATCGGCGCCTGACGACCGTGAACTGGTTGACCATCCCGGCACAGACATGCGCAATCACTGAAGAGACGGTATACGCCTTCTGAAGCGGAGGGACGCCGTGAAGACGGAGGAGTATCACGCCAGCAGTGACACGGCGGAGTCGGAAGATCAGTTCACCGAAGTCCTTGTCTGCCGTGATGAGAATGGCGTTCTCGGAGGCTGACTTGGCCAGAATGACGTCATCGCCTATACTGGGATCGCATTCGAGGATATACGTTACGTTGTGGCCATCCGCGCGGAGCCGCTCGACGACTTGGCGATCGACGCTCTCGTCAGCGACGAAGTTCACGCGGCCTTGTCCTCGATGGAGTGCTCGACCTCGCCTCGGAGCATGTCAGCGGCGTAGGCGAGGGCCGCGTGGACACCCTCTACGGTCAAACGAGGGTGGGCAGAGAGAATGTCTTGGACGGTCTCACCGGCGGCAAGTTTGTCGAGGATGAGCTCGACGGTGATGCGGGTGCCGGCGATGACGGGCTTACCCATCATCACGTTGGGGTCGGAGATGATGGCCGGACGAGACATTGAACGAGACTCCTATTGCATTTTACCGAAGGGGTTTGCGGAGACAATCCTAACACGGATGGCGTCCGGTTTGCGAGTTGCGCGTACCGTGAGGCTCGTGCCATGCCTTCCATCCGGAGTGTATGCTATGTGTATCATGGACGGCACAGTTCATGAGGCGTCCCTACGCGTCGCTTCCTGACGATGTCATGGATGGAGGCGTAGCCAACGATTGCTTCCACCGCTCCAGGACCAATTCGGCGAATCGATCGGGTTTGCGTCTGATCAAGTGGCTGAGCCCCAACTTCCGCCTTCGGGCGGCCAACTGCTCCACTGCGGCCTTCACCTTCTGTTCGGTGAGGTTGGCCAGGAACTTCTCATCAGGCAGACGCGGGCGACTGTGATCAAACGGCCTTTTTCCCAGGCGTCTCAGTCTACCGTGAAGGGACCTGAGGCGTCAGCGACACAACGTTCTCGCCGAGCCGATGCGCCCGTGACCATGATCTGTGGCTCCGTCGACTGATTCATTGCGCCGGCTTTAAAGAGACGGGAGTGTGCGCTGCCCGAGCGCCCCCAACGCATTGTAGTTGATGGGCTTTCCCAGTCCGGCGTTGGGTGTCACACCTGCGGGCGCCGAACCGCCGAGCTGGACGATGGCCGCCGTCTTCTGCGCGTCACTCAAGCTCGAGTCAGCCAAAACCGTCTTCACCTGATCGAGAACAGCCTTGTCCGGGAAGTTGATCGGTGTCCCGATGGGGATGGTGTAGACGTTCCCGATCCCGTTGTATGACTGCAGGGCTTGCCAGTAACTGGAGTCCCCGTAGTGGCTCTGAGAGAGACCGATGAGGGTGTCACCCTGTTGCATGATGTAGTCCGCGGCGAACGCGATGGCGAAGACCGGAACGGAAAGCATCACGATGCGCGAAACCAGGCGTCGCTTGTAGCTTTTCAGCAGGCGTCCGAACAAGGACCTGCGGGAATCGGTCTTAGTCATGGTTTGGACTCACTTTCAGGCAGCACGCTCGATCAGACCCTATAGTCGCAGCATACACCGCCGATGTGGGTGTCGCCATTGTCCCGGATCGGCCATAGGAGACCATTGTCGGGATCGGCCAATCCTGTGGGGCCATGGGCGCCGGACCGTGACCGGTCGTGACGCGCAATCTGACTCCGCAAGAGACATGCCGAACCCCAGAGCTTCATGTGATGATCGCGGAACGGCCGAGCGGCCTGTTCGAGCGGGTCAGGACGCGAACCGACGGCTGTGTCATGCAAGAACAACCTGATTATGAAATGCACAACACTCTTGCTCATATGGTGATCAACCGGTGACGCGCGAACCCTCAGGTCCGATGGTTTTCGCCTGGATGGCGGAATGACTGCCTGAAAAATTGTGAAGCACCGTATCGGATGCAATGCCCGTTTGTCAGCGGATGCGATTGGAATCTACTCAGCACTGCTAATTCTAGGGCATTGCTCCTACATGGCACGGATGCTGCGCAGGAATTTGCCGGACCGCCTGTTGCCTCGGTTTGTATCCGGCAGCGGCCTCTCCACGAACGGTGCGGGCGAAAGCTTCTCGTGACACATATGGACAGGGCCAGAGTGCGAGGGAACAGGGGATTCGTCTACGTCGTTGTCTTGTTCATCGGTCTCTTGGTCCTGGCCGGGGTCTTCACGTACCATTCCACCATGCGCCATGGACGGCTGATGGCGTACCGCTCGCTTCACTCCGATTACGCAGCCAGTCTGGCGCACGCGGGTCTTGCCCTGGCCCAATCGTACCTCGCCCACGCCTTGGAGCAAGCCGATTCCCCTGTCTGTCGGGCTCTGGTGCGCCCGCTCGAGGAATACCTGTCGGCCGGTCGGGAACGCATCGAGATCGTCCCATCGATCGACCTCATGGCGCTGTGTCCGAAGTTGGTCGAACGGCTGGCCGCGGAGTTGCCCGGAGGTCGGTCGAGCATCCGGAGGCTCACGGCGAGCTTCCAGTTGGCTCCGGGTGAGCTATCGCCACTTCCGGCGATCGGGCTCACCCCTTCACTGACCGTTGATCGGAGCGGCAGCGAAAAGATGGGGCGTCTCTACATCGAATGTACGGCGACCGTCCTGTTCCACGCCTTGGCGTCAGGAGTCTCTCGGACTTTGAGTGGATACCACGAGTTTCGCGTGGTCCACTGCCCGATTCCGCTGCTCTCCGATTTCACTCTGTTTGTGAAGGAGGTCGACTCGGAAACCGGCTCCGACCGGTCGAGCTCTCTGAACAGAGTGGAAGCGGGATTGACCGGTATTCGCACGGCCGGCGCTCCAGCAGTGGTTCTCCGAAACGGCGTGGCCGATCTGCAGTCGCGGATGGGGGACCTATTGAGCCTGGAGTTCCTTCGGAATCAGGGGTGGGTCTACTTGGGCGGGCCGAACGAGGTCGTTCTCAATCTGACCTACAGCCAGGAGGAAACGGCTCATCCGGATCAGATTGGCGAGGATTTCCACTTCTTCCAGCAGAACCCCTCCAACCTTGCCGCCGGACGTGCCGCCGCCGATTCGGGGAAGAAGACCATCGCCAACAGGCACCTTCCCTCTCCGTTCTGGGAGGTTCGGAATTGGGACATGGGAGTGAACACTCTGAAGGGGAACGCTCTCCAGTCCCAATACGAGGAGATCTTCGCCTCGACGCCTTCCAGTCGGCGTCTGGGATCTGTTCTCAAGCTGAACGGGGCTCCTCCGGAGCGTATCTCCCCGACCGTCGTGTTCGGTCCTGTCTTTGCTGGCTTTCTTCGAATCGCTGCCGCAGCTCCGATCAACCCGGCGAAATCCGCGTTCGATGCATACTTCACGATCCTGAAAGACCGATCTCACGAGAGTCACTTCTTGCCGGCCTTCTATCAGGAGCTCAGGCCGTTTGTCGGCAGGCTCCCGTACCTGTTTGACCCACTGAAGTCCGGCAAATTCGTATACTACGATCCTGAGTATCTGGGAGCTCTCTTTCCCGTGACCGGCGGTGTGTCCGAAGGGGACTATCTGGATCTTTGTTCCGGCTTCAGGACACGCAACTACAATCAGGCGCTCTTGCACATGAAGGCGCGCAACGAAGGACCGAATCCTTCAGCGAAGTCGGTTGAACTGGGCCTTCCAGACGCCCTCTTCAACGATTCATCCACGTCCTCAGCCCGAAACACGATCCCCAAAGCTCTCCTGCCCCCTCGGTGGGAGGCTCTCTCCGATCTGAATCTGGCCAAGGTGGATCTGGGCCGTTTTGTCGAGCCCTTGCGAAAGGCGGCTTGTCGGACCGTCCCGCGTGGGACAAAGACGTTCGACTTTCTCAAGGCAGAAGGGATGCTCTCCGGATCTGAGCTCGATCTTGGAACGACGATCTTCTCTGAGACGGCCCTCACTCTTCCATCTCTCACCAGGGTTCGGAGAGGCGGCGTCATTGTGGCCAAGGAGATCATACTTTCTGGCACCATTCCTGCTTCGGATAAAGGAGTGCTTGTTCTGGTCTCGCACTCAGGGTCGATCCGGCTTCCGCAGGCGCCGGTTCATGCTTCCCTGGTGGCTCTGAAAGGGGCGGTGGTTGTCCGCGGCGCTTTGGATGTCACGGGCAACATCGTGGCTCAGAAGCTCGATCTGGGGCTCTCTCCCGGATCGTTTACCGGCAGGCTCAACTATGACGCTGACAAGCTGAAACTCCGCCCGTTCTCGACCGGCGGTGAGGCTGTCCGATCGGACGGCCTCGTGATCGACTGCTCGCGGAGGTTGGCGCGTGTCAAGTAGGGGCTCGTTCGCAAAGGGTCCGTTCCTTCGGCAGGCAGAGTTCCGCTTGCCAACGCAATTGCCGGCAAAGACAAGGTCGACGCGTCCCTGGTCAAGGCCGAGAATCCTCAACCATCGGGTGAGTCCGGGTGCGTTCTCCCTTCTTGAGGTCGCAATCTCGGCTCTTGTTCTCTCCATCGTGTTCATTCCCGTCCTTGATGTGCTACAGTTCAGTGTCAAGGGTACCCGCCAGTCTCTCCATCTCTCCCGTGCCTTTCAGGCTGCTCGCTCCATGACAGACCTGATCCAATCCTTCCGGTTCGAGGATCTCGATGATGAGGCGCTCGCGGAGCTCGCGGTTCAAGTCCCGGCACCTGAAGGCGCAAACCGCGCCAGGTTCGACAAGGTCGAATCGATCCGACTGCCGCTGGCGAACGGCCAACGACTCGACAGCAAGCTGGTGACGGTCCGGGTCTCCTGGGAGCGGGCCGAGGGGATCGAGCGGAAGGGAGAGGTCGTTCTAAAGGCGGTGGTCTGCCGTGCGCGGTAGATCGATTCGAGCCATGTCGGCGCTTGAGGTCCTCATTGCCGCGGTCGTCGGTCTTTCCCTTCTGGGGATCGCGGGCTGGACACTCGTGTCGACGAGCCGCATCTCGTCGCGCGGGCAGAACAAGTTGTTCGACACGGCACAATCAGAGCTTCTTCTTCGGTTTCTGGAGGAGGATCTGCACTGTCTCGAGGCGATGCCGGTCGTAGCAGACGAACCTCCCCAGCTCGTGCTCGATCGACGTGCGTCCTCCGGCCGCGTTCAAGTCGAGTGGAGGTTTGTTCCTACAGCAGACGGGAGCGGATCCTCGGTCCGGCGAACGGTCCATGTCGACAAGACTCAACAGAACCGGCCCGACTGGTTCTGTGTCGGCATGCTGAACAAGGCCGTGCTGAAGCCTATCTCCGTCCCGGGTCACCCCGGACTCGCGGTCCACATCGTATGCAAGACCATCAACGACGCCACTCCCGCAGGTTTTTCAGGCACCTTCTTTTATCACAACGAAAACACCGACAAGAATTGGAACGTGATTCCGACTCTCTAGGAGGTCGTCCCTCATGATCACTGGAACATCTTCGTCGACTTCGCTCCTGACCGCGGTTCTGGTTCTTCTGTTCGTGCCGTCGGTCGTGCTGGCAACCAACCAAGGAGTGACCACGATCGACACGGGGGGCAAAGGAGCCATCACCGGACAATCCCAGGGGGTCGTCCGAACCGACAAGAGCGGTCTCGACGCCATCCAGCGGATGATGAACGGGGCCACGGGTCAACAGGCCGTCGTCACGGCCCAAGGGCCGTTGGCGGTCCGTTCCGCTCCGGTGTTCGGCACGAACATCATCGGGACCATCGCGAAGGGGCAACAGCTGACGATCAAGAGCAGGGATGAGGCATGGTTCGCGATCGATTACCCACGCCAGCCGGCGTGGGTCTACATCACGTTCGTCGAGGGGACCAATTCCGGTGACGGGTTCTCCCCCGTTGCGGGAACGACTCAACTTCAGCTCTCCGTCAAGCAGGCCGCGTACAACGTGCTGGGTCAGGTCCCGTTTCCGTATGATCCCGCGACCAACGGTGGGAGTCTGGGGTGCGCCCAAGTCGTGTCAACCATTTTGAAGGCGGCAGGGGCTGTCAATCAGGTCGTCCTCGGCGTCTACGGGGTGATGGACATGCTCACGGCCAAAAGCTGGAGCAAGGTGAGACCTCCCCCCTGGAAGGATGGCGACGTGGTCACCTGGGCCACGTATGACTCCGACGGTGATGGCGCCATCGACTCGAACACCCACATCGGGGTCGTCGTCATCGAGAACGGAACCGCCTACGCCATCAACAACTCCTCTTCGCAGAAGCGGCCGGTGAAGGTCCTTCTGGCCACGTATTCGGCTCCTGTCTCCACAGTGCTCAGATCGCCCGGCGCCTGAGAGCCTGCCCAAGATCCCCCGGCTGCGGCCGGCCACGAGGACCGGCGCACCCGTTCGGTATGGGAGGCGAGTCTTTGTGGGGGGTGCTCTCGTGCCATGGCGGTGAGAGGTCCGGGAGTGTGCTCACAACCACACTTCCGGTCCTTTTCTTTTTCCGCATCCTTCTGTACCCAAAGACATGTACCCCGGCACCCAGCCTGCCCATGGACTTGCGGTGAGCCCTCCCGTATAATCTGTGCCACGATGATGACGACCCCAACACGCGGGTCTGTCCTCCCAGCGTCAGAAACCTGTTGGAATATGACTCCGACAGGCACCTAGAGCTTGGTGCCCCCATGTCCCCACGGAACGACCAGGCGGATGAGCCGGATCCCAGAACGCAGTTACAGGTTCTAATGAGCCTCATGGAAACCTTCGATCCGAGGGTTCCACGAAAAGAGTACCTGTCGAGGTTGATGACCGCGTTGTTGCGGTGTCTGGGGGCCGAGAGGGGCTTCCTGTACGTCTGGAACGCGAATCGAAAAACCTGGAGTCGTGTTTTCAGTCTTTTGCTGCCGGGCGCCCATTCCGATCTTCCTGTGTCTCAAACCCTCATCGCCAGTGCCGCTCGCGAGTTGAAACCTCGCCTGTTCCTCGACGTTGACAAGGAGGTGGCGGCACCGGACGCTGCCAGTCTGGGCCGTCTTGCCGAACAGAGTCTCCGGTCCGTGGTCTTGTGTCCCCTGGTCGGCCGTGGGGAAGTGATCGGGGTTCTCTATCTCGACAGCCGCCTCTCGATCAAGAGGTTCCACCAGCAGGACGTGCGGCTTCTCGAAACGGCTTCACGATCGGTCACCGGACTCTTGGAAACGTTGAACGGCCGGGAAGAGCTCGAGTCCCAGAACCAGAGACTCTGGGAAATGCTGCAGGAAGCCGAATCTCACGTCGTGCCTGTTACCGATCTCTGCGAACCGTCCAGTCCCGCGCGACGTGTGATCTCTCTATGTGAAAGAGTCGCGAAGAGCGATGTGTCGGTCTTGCTCACTGGTGAGACCGGGACTGGCAAAGAGCTCATGGGGAGGTTCATCCACTCGAGATCGCAGCGACGTGACGGTCCGTTCATCGCGGTCAATTGCGGCGCCCTCCCGGAAGGACTCCTCGAATCGGAGCTGTTCGGTCATCGCAAAGGCGCTTTCACCGGGGCAGTCGACAACCGTCCTGGGGTTCTGGAGATGGCGGAAGGCGGAACTCTCTTCCTGGACGAGGTCGGCGAGCTTTCTCTTGCGAGTCAGGTCAAGCTTCTCAGGGTGCTTCAGGAACGACACGTTGTTCGCATCGGAGAGACCCAGCTGCGCCCGGTCGATTTCCGCCTCATGTCCGCAACCTTGCGAGATCTTCACTCGATGGTGGAATCGCACCAGTTCCGGCAAGATCTCTACTACCGGCTCAACGTATTCAAGGTCGAAATGGTTCCTCTGCGAGAGCGCTTGATGGATCTTCCTCTCCTGGTAAACTACCTTCTCAGGTCGCTCGCGCGGCGCATGGGCACGACCGTCCGGAGAGTGGGGCCTTCGGTCATCGAGTCGCTCGCACGCCACAACTGGCCCGGCAACATCCGCGAGCTGACGAACGTCTTGGAGAGGGCGTTGGTCCTCGAGGAGACCGAGGAGCTCACGGTCGAGTCGCTTCCCAAGGAGCTGTTGGCCGGACTCTGTCCTTCCGGAATCCCCGATCCAGGGACTGCCAGGATCGGTTCGGATTCCCCATCCGACGAGGGTCTCTCTCCTGATGACGTGGATTCGTACGCGGGTGCGTTGCGCGAATTCGAGCTGGTCTATTTTTCGCGTCTCCTCCAGTCGATGGGACCGAACATATCCGCGATGGCCCGACGAGCGCAGTTGACGCGATTGACGATCAGCCGGAAGCTCAACCAACTCGGTCTTCGACCCACGGGGCCGACGGAACAGAACAAGACCGAAGAGAGTGTCTAGCCGTGTGATGTCCGTGAATGATCCGTACGGATCAGCTTTTCCGTGTGAAGCCCAGATGGGCGGGCTGGGCATGAAGCTTGCGTTTCTTTCGGCTGGGGACCTCAAACCGTCTTTTCACTACTACTAGCCGGAATTTTCTCTACTACTAGCCGGAAAATGAGAGTTGGTCATCGGCCAGCAGGTGCCGTAAGAACAAAGATCCAATCCACGCATTTGCTGTACAGCGTCGTGCCGGACCGCAGATTCGTGGTTGTTCCCCGGAAAAGGATTCCGGAGGTCAGAAGAGGTCGAGCTTCCATGAAAAGTATCGCCATCTGTTCGGTCGCTCTGATTCTGGTCACCGCGCTGAGGGCGGAAAACGACACCAGCCTGAGTCGTGTTCCGGACACGGTTCCCCAACCCGGATACGTGGAAAAGGTCGCGTCGCCGCTCAAAGACCGGTCCCTGTTCTATCTCTTCCGGCCCGGCCATCCGGCTCTGTTCGGCGTGGCTTCCTCTGGCGGGGCTGTCCTGTGGAAAAAATCGGTCGGCTTCAGGCCGTTGGTGAACTACGCATGGGCAGCGGACGGGCGTTCCCTCGTCTTCGTCACGGATTGCGTCCAAGCCGAGGCTGAGCTGCATGCACCTCGGTCTGACCTGCGCAGCTACTTCTTCATCCTGGATGCCAACCGAGGCGATGTGCTCGCCGAAGGGGATCTGGACACCGACATTCTCGACCTGCCGCACAAATTGCCGGACGCCGTTGGCGCCGCCCATATGATCGACACGATCCAATTGGCCGACGGACGCCTCTCCGTCACGATCTCGCACCGAAAGATCAAGGTCTCCGGTAGCCGCCTCCTGTCTGAGTTGCCTCCCAAACGCAAAACCCATTGAGCTTTCAGCATCGCTCTGAGCATCGCTCTGTGCTGTCGGATGCTCCGATGTGATCAGTGCGTGTACACCCCTGTGATCAGTGCGTGTGCACCCATGCGGCTTCGCTGATCATTTTATTCCAACGCCAGTGAATAAACGGTACTGATCGGCCTTCCCGTGTGGGTTATCTCGGAGCTGGGGCTTCGCCCCAGACCCGTCCCCACCTTGCATCACCGGTCTCCGGACTTCAGCCTGACGGAGTCTTTCTCCGTCAGGATCTGTCTTTCGATTCCGCTCCTTGTGGTCCAAGGCCCGAGAGCGCGTGGATTCGACCCGGTCGACAGGCTCGGCACGAAGCTTGCAAATCTCTTGTGGCCAGGCTTCTCAAGCCGACTCTCGAATTCCAGCCGGAACCGCGGGGCGTCGAGCGTGCAGATACGGGTCCAGTGAAGGAGGACGGGATGTACCCAGTTCAGCCTCACACAAAAAGGGGAAGCTCCCCGGACGACCAGGGATCCCGTTTTGTCCGTAGTATTCCCTTCACCCAGATGCTCATCCTGGTCGTGCAGCTCTTGGCTCTATCCTTCGACCTGGGCTGCGGCACGGCAGTCTCCCGTACCTCCAAGAAGCCGGGCAGCAGCGATTCCGGAACGAGTACAGGTTCCACGACAATCTCGACTTCGACCACGAGCACAGCGAGTCAACCGCAGGACACCACCCGCGCTCTCGAGATCCGGTTTCTCAGCACCACCGTGGACGAAGTGATCGGCGAAGCCATGGACCCCACAGCGGCCAACTCTGTCCTGTCCGTGGAACTGTATCGGTCAGTGGCCACGGAGGAGGCCGATTCCTCCCTGGTCGCAAAAGACGTGGCCAACCGGAACGTTGTCGGTGCGGCTCAGGCAGGCCACGGATTCCGGTTCATCATAACCGGGAAAGGGTTTTCTGTAGGGGATGTCGTGGCGATCAAAGCCGTTTCCCAGGACGGAGCGCGGTATCGGGTCGTACCTTCGACCGCCCTGACTCCAGGGCCTGGACTGTCTCCAGCCGACTTGATGGCGATCGTTCCGACGCTGTCCATGGCAGAAGCGACAGAGATCGCGCCCTATCTGGACAGCGCAATGGCCGAGGCCAGCATCAACACCCCATTGCGGCAGGCCGCATTCATCGCCCAGATCGCCCACGAGAGCATGGGGTTTAAAGCGATGGAAGAACTGGCCAGCGGTGACGCGTACGAGGGACGGACGGATCTTGGGAACACCCAGGAGGGCGATGGCCGGCGGTTCAAGGGACGGGGGTTCATTCAGCTCACGGGACGGGCGAACTACACCCAATGCGGTAAGGATCTGGGCCTCGACCTTGTGGGTCAGCCGGAGCTGGCGGCCCAACTCTCCAATGCCGCCCGGGTCGCCGCTTGGTTCTGGACAACGCGCGACCTGAACACTCTGGCCGACAGCGGTGCCTTCGACAAGATTACTCAGAGGATAAACGGTGGTCAAAACGGCGCGGCCGAGAGACGTGAGTACTACGCCAGAGCCAAACAGGTTCTCGGTGTCACCGATCCGATTCCCTGAGATCCCGTTCGAGACCGCGTTGACGGGCCGAGGTGACAGACGAAAAAAGGAATGCTATCCTTCGATGAAGCTCACCATCCAGACAGCAACAGGGCTCCGCAATGGGGGCCGGTTCGGACCGACCGGTCATCCTCTCGATGTCCTGACTCAGCGTCGATCTCGCACCCTGACGATCGGGGTCCAGTCATCATGTTCATACGCCCGCGCAGCATGACCTTCGGGCGGCCCGGCTTCATCTATGTCGTGGTCCTGATCATCAGTTTTGTCATTGTGATCGGGATTTCGACCTATTTCACCTCGATGCGTCAGGGGCGCCTTTTGGCCTACCGGTCTCTCCACGGCGACTACGCAGCAGTCCTGGCAAAGGCCGGACTCTCCATGTCCCAGGCGTGTCTTGCCGAGGCGAGCCGTGATCCCTCATCACCCATTTATAAGGCACTCGTCCAGCCACTCGAAACCTATATGGCGTCTGGTCGGGCAAGAATCGATGTCGGTCCAAGGATCGACCTGTCCTCGATGTTTTCGAATATCGTCGACAGGATCTCCACCGACCTTCCGCGCGGACGATCGAGTGTGGCAGAGCTCTCAGCCCAGTTCTACATCGTTCCGAGTCAGCTCGTCCCTCTTCCTGCCTTGACCGTCGGCCCCGCTAAAGTCATCAACCGGAGCGGTGGAGAGAAGATGGGACGGATCTTCGTGGAGTGTACCGCCACGGTCTCGTTCCACGCGTTCGACACGAGAGTCTCTCGAACTCTGGCCGGGTTTTACGAGTTCAGGGTCGTCCATTGCCCGATTCCGATCCTCTCCGATTTCACGCTTTTCGTGCGAGAAAGCGCGGGTCTTTTCAATACGGTCGAAGCTGGAGACACCGGTCTTCAGAACGGTGGACAGCCAGCCGTGGTCCTTGGAAACGGAGCCAAAGAGCTTCAGTCTCGCACCGCCGATATGCTCAACCTCGAATCGTTGAAGAAGCAGGGGTGGGTCTACCTTGGCGGACAGAACGAGATCGTGTTGAACCTGACGTACAGCATGGATGAGACGGCCAGCCCCTCGCAGGTTGGTGAAGACTTCCACTTCTACCAGCAGAATCCGTCGAGCTTGGCCGCGGGTCGAGCGGTGGTCGATCCGGCGCAGAAAGTGCTGGCCAATCGGCATCTCCCGAATCCATTCTGGGAGGTTCGGAACTGGGATATGGGTGTCAACCTCTTGAAGGATGGGGCGCTCAAGGCACAGTACGAAGAGGTGTTCCGGGGGACCTCCTCGGGATATCGCCTCGGATCACAGCTCAAGCTCCTCGGGGCTCCCCCGGAGCGAGTCTCGCCGACTCTCGTGTTCGGTCCGGTTTCGGCCGGTTTCTTCCGAATCGTGGCAGCGGCACCCGCCAATCCGGCCAATAGCTCCTTCGACGCGTATTTTTCGGTCCTCAAGGATCCCGCCTCGCCCTCAGACCCGGCCAAGAACTTTGCCCGTGACTACTACGACGAGCTCCAGCCCTACCTCGGAAAGCTTCTCTATCTCTACGATCCCTACAAATCCGGGAAGTACATGTACTACGATACATCGGTGCTGGGAGGGCTGCTCGAGTATGCCAAAGGGACCGCCAAGAGCGACTACCTGAAGCTGTGTGCCGGCTTTCGGACCCGCAACTACAACCAGGCGCTCCTCCATCTCAAGACCAGGAACGAGATCCCGAACCCTCTGAGTCACGCCCGCGAGTTCGGCATCCCCGAATCTCTCTTTACCGACCCTCCCACTTCGCCCAACCGCAGCACGCTGCCGGCAGCGCTTCTCCCCTCGGCTTGGGCCGACCTCGGAGATCTCGATCTATCGAAGCTCAACCTGAAGGACATGGTGGAACCTCTTCGAAGAGCGGCTTGCTGGACAGTCCCCAAGTCGATGTCGACCGAGAGTTACCTGATCGCGGAGCGTCGACTATCCGGGGAGGAACTCGATCTGGGAACGATGATCTGCTCTGACAGTCCGCTCACTCTGCCCGCATTGACCAAGGTCCGGCGTGGCGGAATCATCCTTGCCCCTTCGATCACTCTTCAGGGCGCTGTGCCTGCGGCCGACCGGGGGATCCTGGTTCTGGTCGCATACCAGGGGACGATCCAGCTCCCGCAGGCCCCGGTTCACGCGTCACTCGTGGCAACCAATGGCGCGGTCGTGGCAAACGGTCCCTTGGATGTGACCGGCAATATCGTGGCTCAACGTCTCGACCTGGGAACCTCAGGAGGATCGTCACCCGGCAAGCTCGACTACGACGCGGCCAAGTTGAAGAATCGATCTTTCGAGATCGGCCCCTCCGGACAGGTTTCCGATACGTTCGTCATCGACTTCTCGCGGCGAGTGACCCGAATCCAGTGACCTTGGCGAAGGTGAGACTCAAGAACCTATGGAAGCTGTGACGAGACAGACTCGAGGGTTCTCGTTCGTCGAGCTCGGGATCGCTATCCTGATCCTCGCCTTGACGATCGTTCCGATCCTCGATTTGCTCCAGGGCGGGGTCAAAGGCACGGCCCAGTCGCTCTATCTTTCACGGGCCTTTCAGGCGGCCCGATCGGTTGCTGACTCGATCTACTCTTGTCCCTGGTCCAGTCTGGACGATGCCACGGTCAAGACCCTCGCCTCGAAAATCGAGGTTCCGGACGGATGCTCACGCCCCCGGGTAGATTCGATCCAGCTCATCACCTCCTCGCTCCCCAACGGCAGCGTCTTGGAGACAAAAGTGGCCACGATCCGAGTGGGGTGGGTCAAGACCGAGGGCAAAGACAAAACGGGAGAGGTGGTTCTCACCGCGGCGGTCTCTCTTGCGAGGTAGGCCAATGGTCACATCGATACCCGGCAATCAGGCAAGTTCCTCCGAAGCCTCCAGGAGAGTTGTCGCGCGAGTCTCGAATTCGGCCGTATCGGTGATCGAGCTTCTCTTTGTTGTGATCTTGGGTTTTCTGCTCCTCTCCCTTGTCTACTGGCTTCTCTCATCCACCGGTCGCCTCTTGACTCGAGGACAGAACAAGATGTTCGACACAACCCAGGTCGAGATCGTGTTCCGTCATCTCGATGAAGATCTCCACGCGCTCAAGCAACCGCCCACGATTTCCAGCACGGCCCCCCAGCTCGTACTCGAGCGACACTCGTCGGAAGACTCGTTCCGGGTCGAGTGGTGCTTCAACGCGTCACCGGACGGAACAGGATCGTCGATCGTCAGAACCATCAAGGGAACGAGCACGGCAACGGATCGAACAAGCCGCTTCTGTCTCGGTTCACTGAGCAGTCACGAGATCACTCCTGTGAACACCAGCCCGCCGGCACTGACGATGAAGATCCGGTGCAAGACGAAGTTCGACGCTGCTCCGACTCAGTTTGGCACCACGGTCTTCTACCAGAACCAGATGGCGGAAGATGGCTGGAACCCTGTCGCGGGTTTGTGAGGCAAGGCCCGCGAATCCATGGCTGCAGTCAGCCTTTCCCAAGGGCGGCGCATCGATATCCGAAAACAGATGCGAAGCTAGTTGCCAGCAGGGTGGAAAACTTGTACCTTGACCTAACGAGTTCTTCACCCAGAATTTTTTCAAACCGTATAGGGGCGGCCAGAGCCCCGAGGAACAGCATGGCAAACAAAACGATCTCTATTCGACGAGTCAGACCCGGACACAACCGTGCGAAGCCGCCTGACCCCTCGAAGCTTGGTTTCGGTCGCTGTTTTTCTGATCATTTCTTCGCCACCGAGTTCAATCGGATCAACGGATGGCACTTGGCCCGCATCGAACCTCAGCGACCTCTCCAGATCGATGCCGCAGCCATTTGTCTTCACTACGGGCAGGAGGTTTTCGAAGGGCTCAAGGCCTACCGCGGAAAGGACAACGGGATTTACCTCTTCCGCTGGCAACGCAACGCGGAGCGCCTCCGGAACTCATGCAAGCGTCTGATGATGGAGACCGTGGACGAGCAGTTCTTTGGCCGTGCTGTGAAGTCGCTCGTTCTGGTGGATCAGGACTGGATCCCTCAAGACTCGTCCAGCTCCCTTTACATCCGCCCCACCATCATCGCCATCGATCCCTATCTCGGAGTTCGTCCCGGCGACGAATATGCGTTCTACATCATCGTCGGCCCTGTTGGAGCCTACTATCCGGAAGGGTTCAATCCTGTGAGAATCTGGGTGTCCGAAGAGGATGTCCGGGCCGTCAAGGGTGGCCTGGGTGAGGCGAAAACCGCAGCCAACTACGCCCACAGCCTGTGCGCCCAGCAAAAGGCCGCGAAGCTCGGGTACACCCAGGTGCTCTGGCTGGATGCGATAGAACATCGTTGGGTAGAGGAGGTGGGCACGATGAACATCTTCTTCCATCTCGGGGACGAAATCGTGACGCCGCCGCTGGGAGGAACGATTCTTCCGGGCATCACCCGCGACAGCGTGATCACGATCTGCAAGCGCTGGGGACTCAAGATCACGGAACGACTCATCTCGATCGACGAGGTCATCGACGGAGCGCAGAGCGGCCGTCTCCACGAGGCGTTCGGAACCGGCACCGCCGCCGTGATTTCTCCCGTTGGGATCCTGTCTCACAAGGGCCGAGATGTGCCCGTGAACAAGAATCAGTCAGGCCCTCTTGCCAGAAAGCTCTACGACTACCTCACCAAGCTGCAACGCGGCGAAGAAGAGGACTGTTTCGGCTGGATCGAACGTATCGACGGCCTCAGCATCGATGACCTGACCGCTTGGAAAGAATGAGAACGATTCACTCGGCCGGTGGTCTTCGGCATCCGGTGAGCTTCTGAAATCAGGGTCAGCGTCTCGCGGCCGCGGGCGGGATCTGGTTACATCTCTACCCCTTTGTCCGCGGCCTTCCCCTGCTGCATGCCATGTTTGAGGCATCGGATGTCGCTGGCCGTGTCGGACGCGGCCAGGAGTCCCTCGGTCGCGCCTCGGCCGGTCATCACCACGTGTGCATTGGCTTTGCCCACGACCTCAAGCACAGCCTTCTCTTCGAGCAATCCCAGAGAGACAGCCGTGCAGACCTCGTCGAGTATGACCAGTTCGTGGCGGCCTTCCCCAAGGACTCGTCCGGCCATTTCCAGTCCGTCCTGCGCTGCCTTTCTGTGGTCAGTATAGGCCGGGTGGGTGGGACGCGGAACAAAGCCCAGCCCTGTTTGGACGATTTCGACTCCCGGAAGATGGCGGACGGCCGCTATCTCTCCGGTGGAGCTGTCGGATTTCAAGAACTGGATCACGAGGACCCGTAGACCATGCCCGCAGGCCCTGAGAGCCATGCCAAGAGCAGCGGTGGTCTTGCCCTTTCCGTCGCCCGTGAACACCAGGAGTCTGCGCGGCCCGGTTGAAGCGGACATCTTTTTTGAGAACCTCCATTTGGGGAACATCCGATGTTCGTGCGTCTGATTTGGTCTGACTGGGGCTGACATGAGGATTCGGAGGAGCCCTGCTGGTTGACGGTCCCCACACAGAGGTGTATAGTTCGCACCATGCGCTCCACAAGCCCATTTCGGGGACGACTGTGGTCAGTCCTCATTCTGATTCCCGTTCTGTTCGCCCTCCTGGAAAACGCGGCCGGACCCAAGGCGGCTCCGTCTCCGACCGGGTCTCCCAAGAGTGAGTCCAAACCCTTGGTGCCGTCTTCCCAAGCCCCATCACCGACAAATCCTTCGGTTTCGCCTTCGCCGGGAACCACGACCCGACCGGAGACGTCCCCATCTCCCGTCGTTTCGCCGGAGCCTTCTTTGGCACCGTCCGCGGTCTCCACGGAACCTTCTCCGGCCTTTTCCCCCGCAGTCTCGCCTTCACCCAAGGAGTCTCCCCGCCGCTCCGGATCAACGGCACCAGGGACCGCGACCCTGGAGGGCCACATATACGACGAGTCGACCAAGTCCCCCCTTGGCCAGAGCGAAGTGATGATCCCGGAGCTCAACGTGGAGACCTTTTCGAACCCCCAGGGAAAGTACCACATCCGAAAGATCCCAGTGCGGGAGGCTCCGTACGAGATCATGATCATCCGTCCCGGCTATGAGCACCACTACGACAAGCAACAGCTCAACCGGGAGCAGAAATACAAAATCGACTACCTGTTGAAGAAGAAGGGGTTCTAGAAGGCGCACCCTTCGCCTCTCACCCGGAGGCCGATCTTGCGTTACAGTGCCAAAAGCCTGTCGGTGTAAGACCTCGACTACATTCCAACAGAGGGCTTGTGCGAGTCGCCTCTACGGTGCCTTCACCAAGGGGGAGGGCATCGCGAAGACTCGAGTCCCCAGATTGTTGTCGAGGAGGAGGAGGGCGTCACTCGTCCCCTTGATGCGTTCGAGCTTACCGATGATCGTCTTGGCGCTCGACTCTTCTTCCACCTGCTCCGAGACGAACCACTGGAGCATGGCGTGGGTGGCGTGGTCGCGTTCGACCAGTGCGATGTCGACCAGATCGTAAATCGACGCGGTCACCTCTCGCTCGTGGCTGGCCACCTTTCGGAACGCGTCGAGCGCGGACTCGAACTGGGCCGGAGGCGGGGGAATCGGGCCGAGAGTGACGTGACCATCCTGGTCACAGACATAGTTGAAGAAGATCAGACCGTGGCAGCTTTCCTCCTGTGCCTGAATACGCATCCAGTGAGCGCATCCTGGCAAGGTCTCGGACTCGAAGTAAGACGCCATCGACAGATAGAGGTAGGCGGAATAGAACTCCTTCGTGATCTGGGCGTTCACAGCGTCCAACATCTTCTGACTGATCATATTCGCTCCTTCTCAAGAGTACGGCATCCATCCCGGTGGATGCGGTCATTGTATCATCGAAGTGACGAAAGGGGGGCCTGGAGGGGGGGAGGGGGACGCAACGAGGGAGGGTTCCAGCTCCACCCAGCCGGTGGTAGTCTCTGAAGGTTCGACGACGAGAAGGTGGGACTCCCGAGCCAATCCTCGGGCGTAGAGATTGTGGGCATCGGTGGAGCAGGTCTGGTTCTCCAAGCAGAAGAACGAACGGCCCTTCGGACAGAACAGGACCGCGTGCGTAAAGATTGGAGAGGCTCTCAGGACCATCTTCAGCCCGAATCGGAGATCGTCGTAGAAAGCGGGCCGATGCTCGCTCAGTCCGGAGAAGACATCGTCCAGATCGAGCCGGGCGAGCGACACGGGCTCCCTCAGGTCGAACGACGTGTGTTCGAGAGGCTCCACGGCGCCGGTGGGAAGAAGATCCGAGGTTGTCCGCATGTGAGCTGCCGCTGGGATGCAGACCCGGGTACTCTCGCGTTCACCCAGGATCGCGAAGTATGGGTGGATTCCGAACCCGAAAGGAAGACGCGCACGGTCCAGATTCTCGATCGACAGATCGTATCGCAGGCCGCGTGGCGACAGAGTGAACGTAATTCTCACTCGATGATGGATTGGGAACCTCTCGTAGAGCGAATGGCCCGATCGCACGTCGAGCCAGGTCGTGAGTTCCGCCGAATCGCCCCGCACGATCGGTGAAGAGTGCTCCCAGGGGATCGAATGGACCAGTCCGTGCAGGAAGTTCGGTCCATCGTTCGGGGGAAACGAAAACGTCCTTCCCTCGAACGTGAAGGTCGATCCCCGCACCCGATTGGGCGTTGGGTAGAGGAGCGGGACGCCGAAGGTGTAACCCGGAAGATCAGAGAGCGCGGGAGGCGGCACCAGAAGCTCTCGGCCATCAATCTGGAAAGAGAAGGCATTGTTCCCGGCCTCTGGGCAGATCCGGACCTCCAGGACACTCCGATGTCCACCGCCTTGTCGTCGATCCAGAACGGCGCGCAGAGTGCAGATCGTCCAGCCCGTGGACGAATCCGTGCACGTACGCACAGCCGAACCTGTGGCGTCTTCAGGATCGATGCGCTGTTCTGCGGACGGCGTCGTGAATCGAGTCGTGGTGTTCGTCGTGGACACGGAGAACTCCCGGGCGTCTTCGTGCATGCTTAAGTTCTTGGATGCAGAAAGCTTACCGCAAGGGAGAGTCCGTCGTCGGAAAAATCTTCCCTTCGGGCATTTGGTCCGGTGAGTGCGAGAATTCGGATCACCCCGATCTTACCTGCCCCCCGGATGAGTCCGCTTCGTCCTTATGATCGCGATACCAGGCGACCGTTCGGGAGAGTCCCTCGGCGAGAGAAGTCTTGGCCCGCCATCGCAGGATGCTGTGGCAACGTTTCACGGAAAGGACCTTGACGAGTTGTCCATCCGGTTTCGTCGTGTCCCAACGGATCTCCCCGCCGTAACCCGTCAACTCCTTTACGATCTCCGCCAAGTTCCGGATGGTCGTTGGCTGCCCGGTCCCGATGTTCAGCGGTTGCGTGTCGTCGTACACCGCGGAGGCCTCCAGGATCCCCTCGACCGCATCCTCGATGAACAAGAACTCCCTCACCGGCCTTCCTGTCCCCCAGCATTCGACCTCTCGCATGGACTGACTCTGGGCTTCGACGAACTTCCGGATGAGCGACGAGGCCACATGAGCCGAAGAGAGGTTGAACGTGTCTCCCGGTCCATACAGGCTGGGCAAAATGAGCTGGACTGACACAAACCCCCATTGTTGCCGGTATGTGAGGCCCTGAATCTGGGCCAGGCGTTTTGCCACGGCAAGAGGGGCCACGGATTCGTGAGGGGGACCATCCCAGAGAGATCTTTCCTCGAGCTCTCCCTCCAGGTGCCCCGGGTAAGCACAAGAGCTGCCGATGGCTACGAACTTCGTGACCCCGCATCTTCTCGCGGCCTCCATCATTCCAATGCCCATCATTGCATTCGAGAAGAAGATCTCTCCGGATCTCTCTCGCATGATTCTGATGCCCCCCGAGAGGGCCGCCCCGTGGATCACCAGATCCACGGGGTTGTTCTCGAGGAGTTGGAGGCATGATTCGAAACGGGTGAGATCGCACTCGGCACGCCGTGGCGCGATGATCTTCGCGCCCAGGCTTCGGAGTCTCCCGGTCAGCCTTTGGCCCAGGAAACCGCCGCCACCTGTTACCAGGACCTTACGGTCCCGATACAAGTCGTCGAGGGCCATGGTGGACGTGTCTTGCTTGATCATCCAAGATCTGCCGTGCCCTTTCGCTCCGGTGGTCTCGCTTCGGTTGTGACATTTTCGATTGTGACATTATGGAAGGGGCTCCAATCCTGCGTCAAGGTCCGACGGACTCTCCACCGGATTGAACGCGCACGATCGGCAGATCGCCTCGAGCTTCGATCGAGGCAGCCCCGTGTCCTTTTGTATGCGCCGGAGCCCCAGATCAGGTGCCACCCCGAAACGCTGGAGCAGTATCTCGGTGCATCGCGTCGATCGGATCGACCGGGTGTGCAGGGGACACGGAATCCGCGGGTTGGACAAGCTCATCGGTCTCTTCCTTTCAAGTTGGTGAGGTTCTTCACTTCTCTTCCTTGCCGGCCTTCGTCTCGCTCGGCCTCGCGACAAAGGTGGTTCTGGCATGGGCTCTCAGCAACAATCCGGCCCTTTCTTCGTTTGCCTCGTCGATGCCAACGGATTGCGCCCTAAGAAAGGAATCGAGATCGGGATCGTGATGAGCTGTTGCCACCCTGACACACGATGATGGAGCGAAATGGCACATGCCTTGTCGGAGGAAAGTCCGATAGTCTCCTAAGTCCGACCGCGATCTCGCACGATACATGGAGTAGCCGGTTCTGCTGGATTCCCTGACCGGGGACCCGACATCCGTCCTCGCTAACAGGTCAACCCAAATGCTCCGAAAAACGGCGTTCGTGATCGCTCTGGCTGGGACTATGTCCGCTGCCTCGTGTGCAAAAGCCGCTCCCCGCCCTCAATCGGGTGAGACTCTCATGAGTATGCGAGCCGGGGAAGAGGGCCCTGTCGGTCCTCACTTCATCGCACCCAAGCGGTTGAAGCAGACCATGGCGAAGGTTGATCGACGTTCTTTTGACCGGGCAACGGGCAACAACTACGACGCGGCCCTGCAGTCACAGGGATGCAGGGCGTTCATGCGCACCTACCTGCCCGACGAAGCAGGGTTCGGAGATGTCCACATCTATTTGAAGCTGGTGTCCAACGAGGACGCGGAGATCGCCCTCGAAGACGGAGCGGACCTTCGAACCTACCGGCAGACCGTCGAAATCGCCTATCTCATCGTCTCGGTGGATGCTCGCGCGTGGGCGAGCCAGCCAGCCCGTTTCCAGAAGCTTCTGAGCACCATGTTCCTTCCCATGCTCCGCAGTCTCTACCCCAAGGCGAGCCTCTACGTGACGGTCTACGACGGCAACGCGGCCGTGGCGAATGCCAACTGGAAGGCCGGATTGCGGACACCCAAGACCGACATGGACTAGCACTACAACGTAACCCTCCACCCTACTGCGGCCGGCTGCGCCGCACGCTGACGGCGTCAGCGTCGCGAAAGGTCCTCGATGTACTGTTCAAGTACACCTCCGGTCCTTTCGCTCCTCTTCCTTGCCAGCCCGCGGCTCGCTTGGCCTCGCTACGGGCAGGACGTTACGTTGTAGTGCTAGGGTCTCCGGCTCGACGAGCCGATCGCGTTTTCTCGTTCAGCGGCCACTGGGGCCGGCACCGAATGGCGCTTCTCTCCCTGATGCCTTCTGACGACACGGGAGATGGACTCGACCTTGTGACGCATCTTGAATCGCGCATGGAGCTCGAAGGCAAAAGTATCCAGCACTTCCGGATCGAGCGGATCACCATTCAACGGGAGTGTGAGAGAAAGAAGCCCCTCTCGCTCGGCCACGTGGAAGTACTGCGACTCGGCGATCTTGTTGGGCATGCACTCGAGGGGACCGACGCTCACGACGCCGTCGATGTGTCCTTCGATCCAGTCGTGGAGGGCACTTCCGACGGTCAGGACCGCCTCACCGCCGAGATTCTTCCGGACGTACGGTGCCGCGACGACGAGCGCTTGTTCGACCGTGGTTCGGGGCGGCCACTGGAGCGGTTCGCGAACGATATTGTAGCAGAGACCCAGGATCCGATTCTGGATGAACGAGGAGATCCTGGCGCCAAGCCCACCGTTCCGCTGCTCCAACCGGTTCCACACGTTCACATACTCGAGCCATTCCGTAACCGGAGTGAGCCGGGTGCGGATGCCGCGTTCCTCGAGCTTTTCGATCACATAGTCGTTGGAGAACTCGTCGCACCGGACGTAGATCTCGCCGGTCACGAGGATCGTTGGGAGCTCCTTCTCCCGTGAGATGGCCACGAACTCCGCGGCCGCCTCCCTGAGAAGCTGGGCACAGCCGAACAGCCGTCCGGTCGTTACCTCGATGAGGGCCGTGAGCATCGACCCATCCCGCTTGGCCTGCTCCTCGAGCAGTCCGATCAGTCGGGCGTGGTACCGATCGAAGACCTCCTGCGCCGCTCCTTTGCGGGTTTCGACCGGGCGCGCGTGAAGCAGCCCGCCGAGCAGAAGGTCGTTGGCGACGATTCCGGAAAACAACTGGACCGAAAGCCCCTGAGGCAACCCTTCGAAGTAGCCGTCCGAGTCGGGCGCCACGACCCGGACCCGGTGCTCATATCCGAGCTTCCGGATCACGAGCTTGTGAAGAAGGTTGTACACACCGAACCGGCAAGGTCCGTTGGTGGTCGGCATGAAGAATGCGAAGTGCGCCGTGCCGGTAGAATCGGCCTCGATCTTCTCCAGAAGGCTTCCCAGAGTTACACACATCGGCAGACATTCCTTGCCCGAAGTGTGCCGGCGCCCCTTGGTGAGGGTCTCCCGAGTGGGTATGGGCAAGTTCTCCGCGTCGAAGCCCGCGCCTCTGAAGCAGGCTGCCAGGACCTTTGACCCGTGGCCGAGCCATGGGATCAGGATCCGTTCACCGTTTCTGCCGACCTCCCTCATCGTGGGCCGAATATCCTCGAGCTCTTTGAGGGAGTTGGCCCGCGTCCCTTGGCTCTCCGCTGACAGATGCTCCCGTACACAGTGAAGAAACGCTTCGATTCGAGTCTTGGTTCCCGCGTCTCCTGAGTGCCCATCGGTCTCGATGATGGCGAACGGCTTGCCCTCCATCAAATGGGCATAGAAATGGAGGCTGAAGCTGTCCGGTCCGCAGGAGTAGTTGGAGCAGTAGACGCTGTAGATGCCGGGTGTGCTGCGGATCTGCTGCGCGGCTCGCAGGATGCGTTGGCTGTAGCCCCAGTACATGTCGCGAAAGATCGGCAGCTCATCTCCCACCGGATAGCAGTCGATCGGGATCGCGAGAGCCCCCTGCTCCCGCAGGATGGCGGGGACGTTCGAGTTCAGCACTGTGTTGTGGATAGTGTAGCTCCGCCCCAGAACCACGACCGGCACAAGCTTCTTTTCTTGGCAGAACGCGAGCGCCCGCTGCCCAAGCCTCATGAGCTCCTCGTCGAAGCGCGCCTGCGCCTCCACGCCGAGGTCATAAGCCTTCTTCCACGGCTTGTCGGAGAGTCCGAGCAACCCGGCGAGTCGATGACAACTCGAGAGAAACTCCTTGGACCGGAGATTCCCCTCTCCCACGTCGATGACCGGTGAAAGCACGGTCGTCTCGAGCTTGCCCAAATCGAGATTCAACAGATCGGGACTGGCCTGGACAATAGGACACACGACAGCGTCCCTCTCGTCCGCGACCTTGGGGAGACTGCGAACCATGGGAACGAACAGGTAGTCCGGCTGCTCCTCGGCCATCCGACTCACCAGTCCATGGTACTGCTGCATCGGTGCGCAGAAGGGGACGTGAGCCTCTTCAATTCCCCGCTTGAGTACAGCCTGGTCACCACCACCCGAGACTGAGAGCTCGAACCCCAACTCTGAAAAGAACGTCGCGAAAAATGGGAAGATCCCCTTGAGTTGAAACGACTCGGCCAGGGCGATCTTGGGCGCCGAAGGTCTCTTGGGCCGGCTCGCGACCAGATCGTCGATGAGAGCCTGTCTCTCTCGGAACGGATCAGGGGTCAGGGCCGGAAGCTTGTGAGTCCGTGCCCCTTTGTCGTAGAGAGAACAGCCGCCTCCCCAGGTGAACTGCCCGGTTCGCCCATCGAGGACCGTCGAGAGCCGGTCGATCCTGCACTTGTTCCCGGACCCACCGCACCCGGCCGTGGATTTGCAGACGAACGTGTCCCTGCTCGAGACCTTCGCCTCGAGGAACCGCGCCGGATCGATGACCGTGGTCTGTTCTCCGGACAGATGCCTTTTTGCCAACAGAGAGATTCCCAGGGCCCCGACCGTTCCGGGGCTGGGAGGGATGACGACCTCGCAGCCGGTCTGCCGCGCCACGGCAGCGGCCAGAGCATCGGCGGAGAACGGCATCCCCTGGCAGAAGATCACCTTGCCGATCGAACGGCTGCCCTTCACACGGTTGAGGTAGTTCTGGACTACCGAGTCGTAGATTCCGGCGATGATCGATGGTTGCGGGATTCCGGTCGCCACGGCCTCGTCGATGATCTCGGCCATGAAAACCGAACAGTGCTGACCCAAAGACACTCCGGAATCGGCCAGGAGCGCCTGCTCACCGAGCTGTTCAATCCCGGTGATCCCGGAAAACTTGCGTCCCTGTTCCTCGATGAACGAGCCTGTTCCGGCACTGCAAGCCTCGTTCATGGCCGCGTCGACGACTCGCCCCTCGGCCAGACGGATGTACTTCGCGTCCTGTCCGCCGATTTCGAAGATCGTGTCGACCCGGTTGTCGTGGTGGAGAGCCCCTTGGGCGTGGGCCGCGATTTCATTGACGACGAAGACCGATCCAGAACCGTAGCAGATCGTCATCAACGATCCGACGATCTCGCGTCCACTGCCGGTGACACCGATTCCAACAACCTTTCGCTGTCCAGCCTTTCCCTCGGCGAACCGCTTCATGAGAGACTGGGAAGCCCCGATGGGATCGCCCGACGTCCGGACGTAAGAGTCGAAAACCGGCTCGTAGCTGATCGAGTCGAGCGCGACCACCTTCGAACCGGTGGAACCGATATCGAACCCAAGGATCAGATCGCCCGACTCGGGCTTTGCCTCTGGCGTCGACCGGGTCGGCATCCGTCGGACGCGGCCCAAAGAGCCGGTCAGGGCCGGGATCCGGTCCAGGTGAGCGCCTTCTGGCTTCTGCAGGAGATTCTCGAGCGAAGGAACGGACTCCGATCGCGCGGCCGCCACCACGGCGCTGCCCAGAGCCTCGAAGAAGGGGATGTCCTGCTCTCCGGAGTCGATGAACGACATCCCGTGTCGAACGAGAAACCTCCGGAAGTTCTCGCGGATCCTCCGAGAACGGCTGACCCCACCGACGAGGACAACCCTGGGTGGGCTGATCCGTGGTTTGATCTGAACCTGGACATTCTCGCAAACGGCATCGTACAACCCGGCGAGGATTCGCGCTCGACTCACGCCCTTGTTGGCGAGATGGGTCATGTCGGTCTTCAGAATGACCGGACATCGGCCTGAAAGCGGGGCGGGGTCAGTAACCTCGGCGCAGAGCTGGCTGGCCTCTTCGATGGACAGGTCGAACCGTTCCACGAGCTGCCTTAAAAAGTTTCCGGTTCCCTGGGAACAACGGCTGTTCTCCCGAAACATCTCGACGCCGCTCGACCGAAGCTCCAAGACGGAGAATCCGTGGCTGCCGATCGACACGATGGTGCCCTCGTCGTTCCCGTGGAGGAACCGGAAAGCCTGTCCCTGGGCCTGTTTGGTCGGGACCCGAGGGAGAAGGGCCTGCCTCGAGAGGCGGCCGCTTACCGCGGCTCCGGTCACGGTTCGCCACTCGAAGTCCGCAAGGATCGCGAGCAGAGTCGGGCCGGGATCCTTGTGGTGTTCCGCGATGAGCCTCCGGGTCCACTGGAGGGCTGTGGCTTCACGGGTGAGCTCCGCTACCTTGATGGTTTCCGCACCGATGTCGATTCCAAGATACCGCTTCATAATGCAATCTCTCTCGATGGGATGTCGGGATGTCTCGGTCAAAAGGCAATTCCGCTGGAAAACGGACCCTGCATGATAATCGAAAGAGCCCCCGGTTTCCACTCCCGCGCTCGGGAGCTCGGGAAGGGGTAGACACCTCAATCCCGACCGAGAGACACCATGACGATCAGGACGCTCTCCGCCACGGCCTTGAACACGCGGGCGACCCCGCCCTCACCGAGAAGCTGCTCCAACTTGAAGCCCGGAATGACCAAGGAGGCTCCGGGGGGGGGTCGAAAGAGCGGATCTTTCAGAAGAAGGCCTGGATCACAAGGCTCCAGTCCGGAAGCTGGACACCCTACGCGAGGGCCGGCCGATCATCGCCGGATGAGTCAGGGCTCCCCCTGCCCCTGCATCATCCCCAGAGCCTCGGGTCTGGGCCGGTTGTTCTCCTGATCCCAATAGGGCGAGAGTCGCCGCAGGTTGGCCACGATCCCAGGAAACACTTCCAGAATTCGGTCGATGTCCTCGTCGGTGTTGTACCGGCTCAGGCTGAACCGCACCGAGCCATGAACGGCCGTAAAAGGGACCTTGAGAGCCCGAAGAACGTGGGAAGGTTCGAGGGAGCCGGAGGTGCAGGCTGACCCAGAGGACGCGCAGATCCCGTGTGCGGAGAGCTGGTAGAGCATGCCCTCCCCCTCGACGAAGTGACACGACACATTGAGCGTATTGGAGAGCCTGGAAGCCGCCCGGCCATTGACTTGAGCGCACGGGATCTTCTCTTCGATCGTCTTCTCGAGCCGATCTCGCTGCCTTCGAATCTGTCGCTCGACCTCGTCGTGGTCTTGGGCCGCAAGCTCCATGGCCCGTGCCATACCCACGATGTACGCGACGTTCTCGGTTCCCGCGCGCCGACCGCCCTCCTGGTGCCCGCCGACCATGAACGGCCTCAAGGGCGTGCCTTTGCGAATGAACAGAGCGCCCACACCTTTGGGCGCATGAAGCTTGTGCCCGGAAAACGAGAGAAGATCGACGTTGGAGAGAGTCGTGCCGAGGTCGAGAGGAAGCTTACCCATCGTCTGCGTCGCGTCCGTGTGGAACACGATCGACCGGTCGGTCTCTTTCGTGAGCCGCGCGAGCTGTTCGATCGGGAAGACCACGCCGGTCTCGTTGTTCGCGTGCATGATCGTGACCAGGAGCGTGTCTTGACGAAGAGCCCGTACAAAGCCAGGCACGTCGAGATTGCCGGCACCGTCCACCGGAAGATAGGTCACCTCGTAACCGTTCCTCTCCATCTCCTTACAGACCTGGAGGATGGCGGGGTGCTCCACGGCCGTCGTGAGGATATGACGGCGGTTCGCATTGGCCCAGGCAACCCCTCGGATCGCCGCGTTGTTGCTTTCCGTGGCGCACGAGGTAAACAGGATCTCGCTCGGCTCCACCCCGCCCAGGTTGGCCGCGATGGTCTTCCGGGCCGTTTTGATCGCCTCGGCCAGCGGTCTGGCCGGCTCATACATCGAGCTCGGATTGAAGTACTCTCGAGTGAAATAAGGGATCATCGCCTCATAGACTTCCGGGGCGATGGCTGTCGTGGCGTTGTTGTCGGCGTAGATGATCCTGGTCATGGTTTGAGAGGGAAGCCTTAGACGGGGATGACCCTGGCGGATTCATCCACCAACTCTTTCAGAGTCTTCTCTACCATCAGAGAGAGGGTCTGACTCGCGCCTTTGCAGCCGGCACAGGCCCCCTTGAGCGAACAGTAGACGAGGTTGTTCTTGATGTCGACGATTTCGAGATCACCGCCGTCCCGCTGAAGCATGGGACGGACATACTCGTTCACGACCTTCTCGACCTGCTTCATGAACTGGTAGGGAGTGAACGTCTTGGATTCCACGGAAAGCTCTGCCGATGGTCCGTCGAGCTTGGGCTCCCGGACGAGATGGGTCTCGGCCCGACCCCAGGTCTCGTCCAGGACGTCCTGGATTCCGCCCGGGACGTGGTGGCACGAACCGCAGGCGCCACCGGCCTTGATGGCGTTCGTGATCTCGGTGATCGTGTGGAGACCGAGCTCCTTGATCTTCCGTCTCAGATACGGTTCCGTGACGGAAAAGCACTTGCAGACAACGCGACCTTCGGCCTTCTCGTCACCGTGCAGGTCAACCCCCAGACTCGCAAGATCCACGCCTCTCTTCTGGGCCCAGTTGAAAACCGCGGCCTCCAAGGCTTCAGCGCCCATCACGGAGCAGTGGATCTTCTGTTCCGGCAACCCACCCAGGAACTCCACGATGTCCCTGTTCCGGATTTTCAGGGCGGTGGGAGGGGTGTACCGGCCCTTCTCGATCATCTCGCAGAGAGCTTCCGAAGAGGCGATCGCGGATGTACAGCCGAACGTGAGGTAGCGCGCTTCGGTGATCACATCCTCTTTGGGGTCGGTCGGGTGGCGCAGGACACGAAAGGTGAACCGCATGGCATCGCCGCACGCGATCGATCCGTGTTCACCGAACCCATCCGGATTATCGATTTCGCCCAGGTGGGTTCCCGGTTTTCCATGGACAGCATCCATGAACAGTTGCTTCGTCTTCTCGCTGTATTCCCAGGCCATCTAACACCACCCAACAGACAAGCTCCCCTCGACGAAGAGCCGTTCGGAGTTTCGCCAGGTAATTATAGTCTTTTCCGGGGCGTTTGGGGGCTCCGTTGCCCAGATTTTTCTTCGGCCCTTGACCCTTTATGAAGCTCACGGATCGGTTAGGACCGGGCCGTCCGATGCTCCCGCGCGAGCTGGATCGTGTTATTGAGGAGCATCGCTCTCGTCATGGGGCCGACTCCGCCGGGTACCGGCGTAATGAAGGCGGCCCTCTCGACAGCCACAGGAAACTCGACGTCGCCTACCAGTTTCCCGTCGACCTTGCTCGTCCCGACGTCGATGACCACAGCCCCGGGTTTGATCCACTCCCCCTTGATCCCGAAAGGGACCCCAGTCGCCGCGACGACCAAGTCGGCCCGTCTCACCTCGGCCGCCAGGTCCCGAGTGCGAGTGTGGCAGATCGTGACTGTCGCGTGTCGCTGCATCAACATCATGGCCACCGGCTTCCCCACGATATTCGACCGGCCCACGACCACAGCCAGCTGGCCCTTTGGGTCAAAACCGATCGAGTCGAGCAGCCGGATGATGCCCAGAGGGGTGCAAGGACACAACGCCCCCTGTCCCGAAAAGAGCCGCCCGACGTTGACGGGGTGGAAGCAATCCACGTCCTTGTGGGGCACGATCGACTCCAGAATGAGCCGCGTGTCCAGATGGCCCGGAATAGGAAGCTGGACGAGGATCCCGTCGATGATGGGACTCGCGTTGAGCCGGCTGAGATGTTCCAGAACCGTTGCCTGTGGAACATCGGCCGGGAGGGTGAGCTCTTCGGAATGGATCCCCAGCTTGGCGCAGTCCTTCCGTTTCATGTTGACGTAGACACGGCTGCCAGGATCGTCACCGATCAGGAGGACCCCCAACCCCGGTGGCCGACCACGACTCGTGAGCTCTGCCACGTCCTGCGCGAGCGTCTCATGGATCAGAGATGCCAGGGCCTTTCCGTCGATGAGCTGTGCGGACACAATTCCTCCTTGGTTTCCCCCGTTCGAAATTCTAAAAAAGCGCGCCGATCGCGGCGCCAGCCATCCTCCAACACGTGGCCGGCATAAGTCCCAGATAGACCACGCCCGCCATCGAAAGACCGAGGACCATGGCCGTGGGTACGCTGTAGGTGTACGTGAACGGTTGACCGGGAGCCGGAGGGAACATGTACATGCAGACGACGACCTTCATGTAATAATAAACCGACACGAGGCTCGCGAGAACCCCGATCACGACCAGGTCCACATGGCCTTTGGCAACGGCCGCCGAAAAGATGAAATACTTGCCGGTGAAGCCGGCCGTGGGAGGAATCCCGGCCAGAGTCAGCATGAAGACGGCCAAGGCGAAGGCCAGGACAGGGTGACTTTCGGAGAGGCCGCAGAAATCCTCAATGTACTCGAGGGTGGTCTCGTCCTCGCCCGCCCAAGACAGCATGGCAAACGCCCCGACCGTGGCGACCGTGTAGGCGAGGAGGTAGTAGAGGAGAGCCTGCGCCCCTGCGGGGTCGGGTACGGAGAGGTCCACAGAGATCAGGGCCACGAGAAGAATACCGGCGTGGGCGATGGAGGAATATGCGAGGAGTCGTTTGAGGTTGTTCTGACAGAGAGCGGCGAGGTTGCCGATGACCATCGTCGCGATGGCCACGCCCCAGATCACGGTGGTCCAGGATGCAAAGAAGCCGGGGAATCCCAGGTAGAGGGTCCGGGTGAGCCCCGCGAAGGCTGCGGCCTTGACTCCGGTCGCCAGGAACGCAGCCACGGGCGTTGGAGAGCCCTCGTAGACATCGGGTGCCCACATGTGAAACGGGGCCGCGGCGACTTTGAAGAAAAAACCTGCCAGGAGGAAGCCCATCCCCAGCGTGGCAAGAACCCCCATCTCCCCTGCCATCGCCCCCCCAAGACTCCGAAGCGCGACAGAACCAGAAGCGCCGTAGGTCAAAGCGATTCCATACAGAAACAGGGCCGACGAGAAGACACCCACCAAAAAGTACTTGATCGATGCCTCGGACGATCGGGGATCGGCCTTGACGAGGCCAACCAAGATGTAAAGCGAAACCGACATCACCTCGAGGCCGAGGAACAGGGTCAAAAGATCGGCCGCCTGCGCCATCAGAATCATCCCTGCTGTGGCGAAGATGATCAGACACGAATAGGGGCCCTCCGCGATCCGGTGACGGGTCACGAACCGATGCGACAGGAGAAACGTCAGATAGGCCCCGACCGTGAAGATCATCGAGAAGGCGACCCCGAACCGATCCAGATCGATGCTCCCGAAGAAGGCTCCACAAAAGACATGGTCTCGAAACGTCCAGGTGAGGAGGGTGGCCAGGAGCATTCCGTTACCCGCGATCGGCAGGATGGAGAAGCGGCTCTTTCCGGAACGAACGAAGAGTTCGATCAAAAGCACTAGGAATCCCACTGCAAGGACGGTCCCGAGAGGGAGCAAGGCCCAGAACTCGGTGCCTTTGATTGAGAGCAGAGTCGGCACGGCACGTCTCCTATCGCAGGATCGGGACCGGTTCGGCGGTGTGTACCGGTGTCCTCGAAACGACAACTCCGGCCGCGTTCACGGCCTCGAGTTCGTACTCCTTGTCGCCGACGACCGTCTCGACGATTCTCTGGGCCAACGGTTCGAGCCTGGCCAGGATGGAGTTCGGGAAAAGGCCCAGGACGAGGATCAAGACGAGGATCGGAGCCATCACACCCATCTCGACACGGTCCAGGTCCTTGAGCGCCCGGTTCTTGGGGTGGCGGATCGGCCCCTGCATGACCGCCTGGAACATGTGGAGCATGTAGAAAGCCGATCCCACCATCCCGATGGCAGCAGCGCACATCGCGGGGCGGCCCCAGCCCGGGCACTGGCTCGCGCCCAGAAGGACCAGGAACTCTCCCACGAATCCCGACAGCCCGGGCAGTCCGATCGAGGCCAGGGTCACGACGCGGAGGACCAACGAGTAGTTGGGGATGACGGCCTGCAGTCCTCCGAACTGGTCGATCATCCGGGTGTGCCGTCGTTCGTGGAGCATCCCGACCAGCAGGAACAGGGCGCCGGTCGTGAGTCCGTGGGACAACATGACAAAAACCGCCCCCTGGAGACCGGACACGGTCAACGTCCCGAGTCCCAAAACGACGAACCCCAGGTGGCTGACGCTCGAGAACGCGATCAGACGCTTCAGATCGTCCTGAACGCGACTGACGAGGGCGCCGTAGAGGATCCCGACCACCCCCGAGAGCATCAGGACAGGGGCGAACACCTGCGCCGCATCCGGAAAAAGCGGGAGCGCGAACCGCAAAAAACCGTACCCCCCCAGTTTCAGGAGTACCGAGGCCAGAACCACGCTGCCGCCGGTCGGCGCCTCGGTGTGGGCATCGGGCAACCAGGTGTGGAACGGAAACGCAGGGATCTTGATGGCGAACGCCAGGCCGAAGGCGGCAAAGAGCCAAAGCTGCTCTGTGAGGGGCAGAGGGGTATTGCACAGCTCCGGCAACGCGAAGGTGAAGTTTCCGGCGAATTGACCATGCCGGACGGTGAGCCAGAGAATGGCGACCAGCATCAGAACACTGCCCAGCATCGTGTAGACCAGGAACTTGACGGCCGCGTAGACCTTGTTCTCCCCTCCCCAAATCCCGATGATCAGGAACATCGGGATGAGCATGACCTCCCAGAAGAGGTAGAAAAGGAAGAGGTCGAGCGATGCCAGCGAACCGACGATTCCGGTCTCGAGGATCAGGAACGAGACGACGAACGCCCTGGGGGACGTCGACACGCTGCGCCGTGACATCAAAAAGATGATGGGCACGAGAAACGTCGTGAGAAGGATGAGGTAGAGAGAGAATCCATCGATTCCCACGAGGAAAGAGATCCCCCAGCTCGGGATCCACTCGTACCGTTCCGCGAACTTCAGCCCCTCTCCGGATCCGCTGTGCCAGGGAAGATGGAGCGAGAAGAGGAACTCGAGGCCCGAGACGATCAAGCCCCACGTCCAGGAACTCTGCGGTTTCCTGGAAGACGGGAGGAACGCCACAGCCAGGGCCCCCAACAAAGGGAAGAAGATCAGGAGACTGAGTATGTGCAAATTGACGAGCGACACGGCTAGAACGACCTCATCAGGTAGACAATCACGGCGGTGGTGCCAAGAGTGAGAAGGAGGAGGTATCTCTGCGTATCGCCCGACTGGAGCTCCCGGAACACAGAGGCCACCCGGTCGATCAGCCGCGCCACACCGTTGACGAGCGCTCCGTCGACGACCGTCTCGTCAACGATGGTTCGCAAGAAACGGCTCACCGCAAGGAGAGGGCGCACGATCACGAGATCGTAGGCCTCATCCACGCCAAACTTGGCCAACACGGCTCGATAGGCCAAGGTTCCCTCGAACTCCGCCAAGGTGTCGTCCCTTTCCGGGCTCGTGTAGATCCACCAGGCCGTGAGGATGCCGATCAATCCGACGAGGATCGACACGATCATCAAACCGAACTCGAGGAACGGTTCGGGCCGCTTGAGCTGTGTGCTCGACTCCCCCAGGACCGGATCCAACGCGTGGCTGAGCCACTCATGACCGTACAGGAGTCCCGGGGTGTTCAGGAATCCGACGATCACGGTTCCGGCCGCCAAGATGACCAGGGGGAGAAGCATCGACGGGGGAGCCTCGTGAATAGTCTTTTTCAAGCGGCGGTCCACGCGACTCTCGCTCCAGAACACGAGACTCACCAGGCGGAACATGTAGAAGGCCGTGAGAATCGCCGTGAAGATGGCGATGAGGTAAAGTCCCGCGCCGCCCCGTGGGCTCGAATAGACCTGAAAAAGGATCTGGTCTTTCGAGAAAAATCCGGCGAGCGGAGGGAAACCACACAGGGCGAGCGCTCCGATCAAAAACGTCCGGTATGTCCAAGGGAGTTTCTTCCGGAGTCCTCCCATGTTGAAGATGTCCTGCTCACCGTGGAGCGCATGGATCACGCTCCCGGCTCCAAGGAAGAGGAGCGCTTTGAAAAAGGCGTGGGTGAAAACGTGAAAGATGGCGGCGGAGAATGCACCCGATCCCGCGGCAAGGAACATGAATCCGAGCTGGCTGATCGTGGAGTACGCCAGGATCTTCTTGATGTCCCTCTGGGCCAGGGCAATGATCCCGGCCAGGAGCGCGGTCAAGGCTCCGGTCCAGGCCACGACGGCCATGGCTGTGTCGGAGACGGTGAAGAGAAAACAGAGCCGGCAGACCATGTACACGCCAGCCGTCACCATCGTGGCGGCATGGATCAAAGCGCTCACGGGGGTCGGTCCGGCCATTGCGTCCGGGAGCCAGACGTAGAGAGGGATCTGGGCCGACTTTCCTGTGGCGCCCAAGAACAGGAGCAGGGCCACGACCGTGACGATGCTTGCTGAGAACGGCCCGGAGTCGTTCGGAGAAGAGTCGCCTGAAGACCTCACGCCGCGGGAGGCACGAACGCCGGCCGACGGTGAGCGGCTCACCGCCTGACCCGACGTCGGAGGCCAGGATCGATCGAGGACAGACGTCGTCGTGGAAACCGATGACCGGCTCTGGATCGCATCCCGTTCCGGGGTCGAAAAGGAGGGGCTCAGATTGACTACACGGCCCCCGTCTTCCGGATCGAACCCAGGTGTCTTCTGTTCCGAGGGGGTGATGAGGTCGACGAAGATCCGCTGTTCGGCAAGAGCTCCGATTCGGGCCTTGATCTTCGAGAATTCGAGAGTCAACGGACCGCCGGCAGAGGAGAGCCCTCCGAGCAGCACCAAAACCCCCACGAGGAACGATGCGTCTCCGACCCGGTTGACGAGGAACGCCTTCTTGCCCGCCTGGGCCTTGTCCTCCGAGGAGAAGTAGTATCCGATGAGAAGATACGAGCAGGCACCCACGCCTTCCCAGCCGATGAACATGACCGGGAAGTTGGTGGCCATCACGAGTAGGAACATGAATCCGGCGAACAGATTGAGCTGAGAGAAATACCGGGCTTGATCCTTCTCGTGCTCCATGTACCCCAGTGAATACAGATGGATGAGAAAACCGACGACGCTGATCATCACGATCATCAGACAGGTCAGCTGGTCCGCCATCAACGAGAACGAGACGTCGAGGCCTCCGGAACTCATCCAAGTCCAGAGATCCTGTCTCAAGGCGACGGTTCCGGAGGGGGCGCCGTAGAACCAGAACACGGCTCGGGTCGAGTACCAAAGGCTCAAGGCCATGGCCAGGCACGCCGAGGCTCCCGGCACGATCCTGGGCAGATACCGTCCGATCAGGCCGTTCGCGAACCCGACCACAAAGGGAATCAACGGGATCAAGAAGAGGAAGGAGCAAGGGTGTTCCGCCACGTTGCTCAGCCCCTCAAAAGGTTGATCTCATCGAGTTTCGCAAGACCGGAGGCACGGAACAAGGCCACGACGATGGCCAGACCCACCGCGGCCTCGATCGCTGCCATCACGATCACGAAGAGGACGAGAGCGGACGCGTCCGGCCCACCATGTAACCGGCCGAACCCCACGAACGCCAGGTTCGACGCGTTGAACATCAGCTCCAGGGACATGAGAACGACCAAAAGGTTGCGGCGGATCAGAACCCCAATGATCCCGATCGTCAGAAGGATCGCGGACAGGGCCAGATAGAGATGCGCGAGTTGAACATCGCTCATTCCAACTTCTCCCTCTGGGCCAAGGCGATGACTCCGACGATCGCGACGAGCAGAAGAATGGACATGAGCTCGAAGGCCAACGAGAAACGCCCAAAAACGGCTGCGGCCAAGCTTTCCATCGTGGGAAGGCTCGTGGAAGGAGCCAGACGGTTCGAGCCACCCCAAAAGGCCGCCACGGCCAAGAGATTTCCGAGCAACAGGGCAGCCAAGAGAAGGCTCGAAATCTTCTGAGACCGGAGCTGCGTTTCGGTCAAGTCTCCGTCACGCAAGCAGAGAAGCATGACCACGAAGGTGAAGAGCGTCACAACCGCGCCGATGTAGATGAGCACCTGGGTCACGGCCAGGAAGCCGCTGCCCGCAAAAGCAAACAGACCAGCGACTCCAAGGAGAGAGACAAGGAGAAAGACGGCACTCGTGACGGGGTTCGCGGAAAGGACGACACCGAGTCCACCCACGAGCACGGCAGCGGCCAGCAGATAGAAGACCGTGAGGTTCACCTTCGCTCCTCGGGACCGGTATGGAGGTAGTAGATACATGGAGGGCGTCCCATTTGTCAAAGCATTTGGGAATCCCCTGATCCCCCATCTGCGCCCTGGTCTGCCCACTCGTCTGCTGCGTCAGAACGCGGTCGCCGCTCCTCGATGTACGTCTCTGTACACCTCGGGGGTCCCCCACCACCTTTGGAACGGTGATGTCGAGTGGGGGGTCGCGGCGACTTCGTTCTTTCTTGCATCCGGGGCACATCT
>Ga0074195_1000202_pt2 | contig 140151 bp, 142 predicted proteins | sample EPASupsiteHSE623_FD_64525 | JGI IMG/M metagenome (GOLD analysis project Ga0074195, IMG submission 64525) | Bioremediated contaminated groundwater from EPA Superfund site, New Mexico - Sample HSE6-23 | ecosystem: Environmental > Aquatic > Deep subsurface > Groundwater > Contaminated ...
ACCAGCTATTATTAACATAATTCTGCTTCGGAAATATTTCTTGCTATCAGCATCATTAAAATAGAGCAACAGAATGACCATTAAGAGCCCTGCATCAAAGATAGGATATCCAAGCACGGCCAATTTTTCTTCTCCCGAGAGTACTATGTTATTCATGATAGGCAGTAAAATATATCGGATTTCTAGAGATATATAGATGACCATCACGATGAGAACATCAAATCCGCTGCGTGCAGCGGAAAATCTACTTTTCTGAGGGATATGGAGAAAAAATCCAATCAGGATAAGGAAGGCACTAATTAAATACCAAGCGTCACTAGTAGATACAACTGGACTAACACCTTCAATAAATTCGGTATAAGCCCAGTTAAGATCTCCTATAAGAAAAACTGCTCCACCCACTAAGAAAATAGTCCAAATCCCTTTAGTCTTTTTTGACGAAAAAAATTGAATAGTATATAGAATTATTATTAGGCTTACAATGATTCCCGCAGGACTCATAAGATCAGAAGCTATGCCAACATAATCGCTAGGAATCAACAAAAGTAGTGCATAATAAATTGCTAAATAAATTAGCAAAACAGCTATTGCATTTTTTTTCAAATGGCGGATTCTCTCCCAGTTTATTTCTGGGTTCATTATAATGAACTCCTTTACCCTGTCATGGTTATTAACGGTGTTTACCCCTGTCTACCCACTATTATTTTATATTAATATATAAATAAGGTATACAGTTGGAAAAGTTGGTACTCCACATTATTAGTATCGGCTATCAGAATATATATTTGATAGTATAATGCAGAGCTGATTTTTAGTGATCCAGAATTGCTCAAAAGGTGGAACTTGGATTATAGGATGGAGACTGGTGGATAGGATAAATGCAATTCTTGGTGAGGGCTAATATCGTGTCAGCAACAAAAGCACCGGCCATTTAACGTGGCCGGTGCTAGATTAAACCAAGAACCGCATGCTTATGTTAGCTACAGCAGTTGCTGCCGTCCTTGCCCATTTTGGCCATTACTTCCGGAATTAATTCTACTAGTTTAGATAACCCTCCTCCCTTTTGGTTAAGCGAATAGACCTGAGCTCCGCTTTCATCGACGATAAGTAGGGCAGTTGGTGTCACATTCAGGCCAGCTCCGCCTCCCTCACCCTTGCCAACTCCCTGCTGCGGGGCGTTGCCCTCCCCTCCGCCAGCTCCAAATCCTACCCGAACGGAGACTAATGGAATGATCGTCTTACCATTGCTTATGATAGGTTCGCCGACGACCGTCTTAGCCTGGACCATGTTTTCCAGATGAGAAACCATTGCTTCGATACTTTCTTTAAGCATACTGAACAGCCTCCTTTTGTTTTTTTCTAAATTTTATTTTCGGCCACCAAATGGCTCTGACCGGCTTCATTAATAAGAACACTATACCTATGACCAGAATCTGCAGAGGAATAATCCATCCTTTAAAGCTTCCCCGCATGTCAACCACCGCCCTGGTAAAATCAGGAGAGAGATCTATAGAACTATTATCTATATTTAGGGCCGCCAACAGCCCCACCGCCATTCCGGTCAAAGATGGATCCTCAAACCCATAAGTGCCGGATAGGATCAGACCCAAATGCAGTGCCCGCACCAGGCGGTGAAACACATTCTTCACTGCCGTGAAGAGCTGTAGGTTTAGGAAAGATGATATGTTGCCAACTGATTTTCCGTCACCCTTTTGGGAGAATAGCTTGTTGCTCTTAATGTTCTCTTCGCTTTTGGGTTTCTTTCCTCCCCTTATAGAGATCGCTTTTTCCAAACCGAAGATGCCTAATGCACCATAAAACTTTCCTTCTCTGTGGAGTATCTCCAAGCTGAGCAATCCCCCTGCCCATCGCACCCGCCCTTGAAATCTCAAGCTCTCAGCATATTCTCCCCCTATGTCAAAGTGAATCGGCGCCAGTAATAATAATCCTAATAGGGCAATAAATGCTAGAAGGATATAGATCAGAACTGCACTCACCGACTCCCTCCTTTCTTATCCCGGGGCGGGAAGATAAGCCGGCTGACCAGAGCTACAGTACCCGACATCAATTTGGGGATTTGACGACTGGTAGCCCGGCTTACATCGGAGATCAAGCCTACACCCGGAAAATAGCTGGCCCCCAGAATTGCAGGCTGCCAGGCTAATTTTTGAGCATCCCAATAGCCAGCTTGGGAACTTTGCTCATCTTGCCTACTACGCATGGCCTGATGAATAATCTGCTGACGAAGATAAGGCAGTTCGAATGGAAGTTCCGCCTCATTGGTTTGACCCAACTCCAACCACAGAAGCTGTAAGCGCGCCATTTCCTGGCGGCAGGAACGGCACTGGCCTAAATGCCCTTCAAATGATTTCCGGGCCGGGGTATCCATTTCCCCATCCAGATACTTTTGCAGACTTTCCTGATTGCACTGCACCGATCTATCCCTCCCAAGCATAGTATGTGGATAATCCTTGCCGCAGAGCAGCACGAGCACGAAACAAATGGGTTTTGACCGTACCTAGCGGCACTCCAGTTTCCTCAGCTATTTCCTGGTAGCTCATCCCTTCCTGATGCCGAAGGACAATCAATAACCTGTAAGCCTGAGGCAGCTTGTTAATAGCCTCCTGAAGAAAACGACTGGTTTCCTGCCACTCTATTTCCTGGGCAGGATCTTCTCTGGAAACCACTGTGTCGGCCAGAGTTAGATTGCCAACCGCTAAAGGTTGATCTAAAAACAGGGGCAAGGATGAGCGTTTCTGCAGGAAAGCGATACAGGTATTGACGGCCACCTGACGCAGCCACGGCTTAAAAGGACGGTTTAATTGATAGGTGTCCAGACCCTGGAAAATTTTGATGAAGGTTTCTTGAGTCAAATCCAGGGCATCCTCGCGAGTGCCGGTAAAATTGTGGCAAAGGCGGTATATATAGCCCTCATAACGGCGCATTAAGTCCTGGTATGCTTGTTCCTGCATTTCCCGGCACTTTAGAACCAGCTGGCGATCGTCCTCAGCCAACAAGGCTTCCCCCTCTCACTGTCACTACTCTATACAGGGGTTTATTTAAAAAGTTTCAATATGATAAAAATATTTTCCTACTAATTTCAGCTATTTTTATACTACCCAATTTCATACTTTATGGTAAGGTTTTTGACCATAATAAATATTGTTTGCCCACCACTTAATTTAGACAAATTAGAGGAATATGGTCATTTTTAGGGAATTGTTTTTAAAAATGAAATAGGAGGGTACCTATGTCAGATAATAATATAGGGCAAAGGATTGAACAGCTCGAACGAGACATAGTATCTGCTAAAAATAACTTAAAAATGGATAAGGCGGTTTTGTCAATTGAGGAAATAATGGATTTATATCAAGAAGATAAAATCACGGTCGCTCCTGATTTTCAGATCCTTTTCCGTTGGTCTAATTTCCAGCAAACCCGGTTTATTGAATCGATATTATTGGAATTCCCAATCCCTCCTATAATCGTCGCAGAAAACGACAAAGGCAAGTGGGTATTAGTGGATGGATTACAGCGAGTATCAACTGTGTTAGCTTTTTTTGGTTTGTTGAAGGGAAAAGAAATGGAAGATAAAAATAAATGGACCATGTGTAAAGGAGAATTAGTAAGATCCCTGGATGGTTTCAATATAGATAATCTGCCACAAAAGTTTCAAGTTAAAATTAAACGTGCTAAGTGTAGAATTGAAATCATTAACTGGAATCGCAAAATGGATATGCAATATCTATTATTGAATAGACTTAATTCAGGTGGAGCGCTGGTTACTGACCAGGAGATAAAGAACTGTATCTTCAGGACTATCCTATAAGATAATATTACCATCGGTGCCAAGAGGACGTTTTGATTGGCAGGGGAACACACCCTGCCAATCAAAACGTCCTCTTGGCGTCTAGCGCTCAAGCCGCCGGTTAGACTAGCCATGTTTTATTTTAATTGATGATGTAAAGACTATTAGTGTGTGAACCAAATATAATTATCGGAAGGAAACTTCACAATGAATGAAGTCCCATCTTTTGATCACATTTTGGATATTCAAGATTTATCCATTCAATTGCAAATCCAGCATTGGCTTAAATATGAATTGTTTACCCCGCAAGCCTGTCTGCTTTTAGGCATGTTGATTTTACCATGGTTTGTTTGGTGGAAACTAGTAGATAAGAAGAGATTTCTGGAAATAATCATTTTCGGTATGTTAATATGTACGGCCGCAACAATACTTGATGAGGTGGGCTGTCAATTAAACTGGTGGGACTATCGATACGATATTGAGCCTTTGTTTCCAAGGCTAATACCTATGAATTTCACAGTGCTGCCTATCATGTATATGCTCATTTATCAGTATTTCACGAAATGGAAGTCATTCATAACTGCAAATATTATAGCATCAGCATTATTTTCCTTTGTTGGAGAACCCCTTTTCTCCATGACTGGCATATATGTACTGCTCAAATGGAAACATTACTATTCGTTTCCTATTTACTTTATACTGGCTATAATTTTTAAATTGATATTAAACTGGATTAAGAAAGTACCGCAACAAGCAGAATAAGCCCTCTATGTAGTCACGTTTGATGCGTGGTTTTTGATTTGTCAATGCTCATAGACGCAGATAAGCTATTAGCGGAAAATGGAGTCATTTTTGCTTACTCGGTTCATGGCGGAACCTTCCAGGGAAATACGCTCTCATTTGGCAAATTCGGCATTTACCTAAAGCAAGCAATGAATACCGTCTCGTTGGTTTAGTCACGGTGCAAAGCAACGATTGGATCGAGGTGAGCCGCGCGGTTGGCGGGATAGACACCAAAAATGAGGCCCACGGCAGCGGAAAAACCAACGGCCAGAGCCACGGTCACCCAGGATACCAGCGGCGGCCATTCTGCAATATAGGCAACCAGATAGGCACTACCGTATCCAAGTAAGGTCCCTAAAATACCACCGATTAGGCAAAGCACCACAGCCTCTACCAGAAACTGTATTAATATATCACGCCGACGGGCCCCGAGAGCCATACGGATACCAATTTCCCTGGTCCGCTCAGTAACAGAAACCAGCATAATATTCATCACTCCGATTCCTCCTACCAACAAAGAAATTCCAGCTATGCTGCTGACAATCAGACTAATAATGCCGGTGACCTGGTTAACCTCCTGCATGTCGCTTAACATGCTTTCACTTTTATAATGATCGGGCATCTGGTGACGGCGCTCTAGAATTTTAACAGTTCCATTCATGGCTTCATCAACCGTCGTTTTACTGGTAGCACTGCCCCAAAGTTGGTAGATGGTATCATCTCCTCGTATGCTGCTGGAGAAAGATATAGGAATGTAAGCGCCATCAGTTGAACTGCCAAACATAGATGAATTAGCTTTGACTACACCGACAACGACAGCAGTATTACCAGATATATTAACTTGCTGTCCCAAAGGACTTGAGTAGCTAAAAAGCTTAACTGCAGCATTTTCATCCAGAACTATGACCCTTCTGCTGTTAGCTTGATCTTCCTCATTTATAAATCTACCGGTCTGCATTTCCAAATTTTTTATTCCTGCCATCTCATTGGTAGTCCCCGTAATCGAAAGGTCAGTTGTACCCCGTGGGCCCTGCACCTTTAACATCATATCCTGGCTGGGAGCCAGATATTTAACCTGAGGCGCCGCCGCTTTGACAATTTGAATATCAACCATTTGCATATCGCCCGGATGTATTTCGCCTTCTATATAAACCACAAAAAGGTTGGTACCGAATTTCTCCATTTCTGTATTGAGAGCTGCTCTTCCCCCTTGGCCGATTGCCACGACTGCAATTACGGCAGCTATCCCCACCATAATACCTAGGGTGGTTAGGAAAGATCGCAGTTTACTGCCTCTTAGACTGATCAAAGATACGCGTACCAATTCACGAAGGTTCACGGTTTAATCACCTGCCTTTCCTTCACAAGCTGGGGAGAGTGGTAATTAGAAGCAGGAAAAACCGGCTCATCAGACACTAGCAGACCATCACTTAAGCGTAGGATGCGATTTGTGAATCCTGCAATTTCGGGCTCATGTGTAACCACTACTATAGTAGATCCTTGCTGATTCAAGTCCTGGAACACTTCCATGATTTCCTGGCTGTTGTGGGTATCGAGAGCTCCGGTGGGTTCATCGGCAAGGATTAAGGCCGGTTGGTTTACCAGCGCCCGGGCAATGGCTACTCTTTGGTTTTGCCCGCCCGACAATTCGTGCGGGCGGTGTCTATAACGCTGTTCCAACCCCAGGCGCTCCAAGGCTTCCAGTGCCAGTTTGCGCCGTTCGGCCGGTTTGATGCCGGCGTAAATCATCGGTACTTCTACATTCTCTAAAGCAGTCAGGCGGGGAAGGAGATTAAATGCTTGAAAAACAAATCCTATTTTTTGGTTTCTAAGCATGGCGCGCTCGTCTTCCTTCAGCCCAGCCGTTTGCGTTTCATCCAATGAATAACTGCCCTCCGTGGGAGTATCCAATAGCCCCAAGAGGTTCATGAGAGTTGATTTCCCCGAGCCGGACGCACCCATAATGGCAACGAATTCGCCTTCGCCAACCTTAAAGGTTATTCCCTGCAGAGCCCAAACTTCAATGCTTCCCGATATGTACTGCTTCCGAATATTTTCTATGCTGATCACTGCTTTATCTCCTCCGGTGCCACGCTAGCTTTTTGTCCGTCTATTAATGTCGGGGTAGGATTCCGTACCACTTCCTCACCTTCCTGTAACCCAGATATAACTATTTCATTCAATTCATTGCCACGTTGCGTTTCTATACTACGTGCCTCAAGCTTGCCATCCTTGATAACCCATACCTGCTTCTGTCCTGCATCTTCCACAACGGCTTCTATAGGTACGACCAGCACGTCTTTCGTCTCCATGGTTATAATCGATAAATTTACATTATAGCCCAGTTTGAGCAGGCTGCAATCTCCCTGCAATTGCACAGAAACCGGGATCTTCATGACTGCAGATCCATTTTGTCCCTTTTCCTGTACCGCTGCTCCCCCTATACTGGTTATGGTTCCCTCAAAAGTCTGGCCAGGTAACGCCAAACAGGTAACTGTAACGGCTTGGCCGACGTGCAGCTCTCCACTGTCCACTTCATTAACCCGTGCTATTACCTGCAGAGAATGGTCATCAGCTATAACTACCAATTCACTGCCTGCTTCTACAAGATTGCCTTCTTTAGCCTCCACCAAGATTGCTACACCATCAAATGCAGCGGTAAGTGTTGCCAAATCAAGCCTTTCTCTGGTCTGAGCTACTTCCTGATTTGCCAGGTCAACCTGAGTTTGTAGAGCAGCGATTTGTTTCGCGGACACCCCCTGTTCTTTCCTGATCAGGGCTTTCTGGTAGTCTGTTTGACTATTTTGCATAGTGGCTTCAGCCGTTTCCAATTCTTCGATGCTGCAGGCCCCGGCTTCAAACAGCTCTTTTATACGATCACTATGATTTTTGTCTTTTCTATAGGAGGCTTCCGCTGCCTTATATTGCTGTTCGTCACTACTGGACTGCGCACTGGCAAGATCGGCTTCTTTGCTGGCCAGATTGGATAGGGCTTGTTGATGCAATCGGCCCAACTCCATGGTATCTAAACGTCCCAGAATCTGTCCCTTTTTGACCCGATCCCCGAGTTTGATATTCAATTCCATCATGGTACTCTCCACCGGTGAAAAGAAAGTATGTTGGTTTTCCGCTTCCAGGTTTCCGTTGGTAAAGACTACCCGCTTCACATCCTGCCTTTCAATCTTAGCGACCTTTACCAGTAACGGTTGGCCGTTATTATGGTTTACTCCCCAAATAGATGCTACACCGATGAGCAAAATAACAAAACCAACTACTTTAGCCCATCGAGGCCAGCTTCCCACAGTGTTAGCTAATCGCTTTTCCCAATTCTTTGGTATACCTTTTAATTCCATAATATTGTTAACTCCCCAATTTATTTATCGATTGGTATATTAATAACAACGCATCATATTCCTAAACCCCTGCAAAAATAAAAATCTATTTTAAGAAATGTATTTATTTTTCTGATATTCAACTCTATAGTCAGTGCCCATTTGTGGCACAACAGGTTAAAAGACCACGTTTAAGGAAATAAAACATGGCCTTTTCGATCAATCTGAGAGGTTCTGCTACAACAGGCTTCTCGGTTATGTTAGCACTTACAATTGCTTGTATATCGATGTCTCAAATTTAGCAAATAAATCCATAGCCTGATCATCAGCGAATGGGAGTATTTGGGTCAATAAAACACCGACGACTTGTTTAATGGGATCGACCCAAAAGAATGAATTACATACTCCTACCCATGACATGCTCGTTGCACTCCTGCCAGTAGGAGCATCTTCAGTTGTAAGCATAAACCCCAAGCCCCACTTCTTTACCATATCAGGAAAGAATTCCGCGTCATTACTCAAACTTGGTATTGCGCTTTTAAGTGGCCCCACATTAATTTCGCCGATTTGATTGCTCCCCATTTCCTTTACCGTCTCCGCTTGAAGAATACGGACTCCATTAAGTGTACCGCCATGCAACAACATCTGCAGGAACTTTAGATAATCTCCACCGGTTGAATATAAACCGCCGCCACCCATGAAGAACTCCGGTTCTTGTGGCATTTCGAAAGCGATGCGAGTGAGCGCACCATCAGCCTCCCGCTGATGCATGGCAGCCAAGCGTGAGCGCATTGCAGGCCGAATGATGAAAACTGTGTCATTCATGCCGAGAGGAACAAACACATTGTCTCTCAAGTAATCATTAAGCGACTGGCCGCTGGCAGCCTCGATAGCCTTTCCTACCCAATCGAGGCTGATACCATATTCCCACATTTCACCTGGGTCATGAACCAATGGGGTTTTGAGCGAGACGTCCATACATGCGAGTACAGTCGGAATTTGTTCGCGCAACATGTAGTTCATTATATCTGCGTTGAAAAACTCGTAGGCAAAACCAGAAGTATGCGTGAGGAGGTGGCGAAGCGTAATAGGTCTTATCGGTTTCCTGAATCGAGGTGAGCCATAATCATCAAATCCCTCGAGAACCTTAAGGGAAGTCAGGTCGGGTAATAAATTACCAATTGGTTGGTCTAGCTTGAGTTTACCTTTCTCAACGAGTTGCATCGCGGCGACAGTCGTTAGCGCCTTCGACATGGAAGCAATCCAAAAAACTGAGTCGATGGTCATTGGCGTATCAGATTTTATAGCTTGATGTCCAAACGCACCCTGGTAAATTACACCATCCCTGTTTGCTGCCAATGCAACAACACCAGGAACTCCACCCTTCAATACAGCTTGTTGCAACAACTTATCGCTCTCTACATTCCCCATGTCATTTCTCTCCTTTATTTGTATATTTAACAAATTATTACTAATATTAGTATATTTCGAAATTTCCTGATGTCAATTTGCATTTTATATACCAAATTAAAAGCAAAATAATTTCCATTGACAATATCACCGAAAATTCATATGAAAAACCCTGATTTTGCAGCAATATCTCCTATTTTGGCAGAATAACTCTTAATTCAAATTATTGCTATTGCCACCATGTTAAAGCCGCCCATTGTTAGTGAGCGGCCTTTTTATCAGATATGTTTGCTTGATTTGTCGTTTTTCTATTCGCTTCTGTTCTTTGTGAATGGCCTTCCATTTTTCCTTTTCAGCCAGTGCTTCCTGCAATTTCTCCTTCTTGGAAAAGTAAGCCCATGCCCTCCGTAATTTAAGCTGTTATAGCGGAGCGAGTCAAGCTCACCTTTTGTTTTTTATATTATTCATCAAAATACATATCCAAGTCCATCTCAATCCTTTTTCCTGACCTGATCATATTACGCAATTCCAATATTTTTCCGTCAAAAAGTTCCAATTGGGCCAGATTGGCTTGCTCCAATGGGCTGGTTACAATGATCTCCTGGATTCCTCCGTTTTTTATTACCATGCGCTTATGCCCCATCAGTGCCAGGGTTGAAAGACGAACATCAGATGACACCACAACTTAGTCTAGGGTTGTCTTAGTTTGGGAGAATTAAAGAAGATACCCCCTACCTGATGAGATTCATTATCATCAAAGACCATTGTGATTACTACGTCTCCGGTTTCGTTGGTAAATTTGGCAGTGTATCTTACTGCAACGTACTTCAGATTATTCTGGGTAGTTTTTACGGCATCAGTATACTGTTTTGATCCAGTTACATAATTGCCGATCTTGTCTCTAACCGCTTGGTTGCCCTGCTTCATCTTATCTTCACTGACGGCGGCTTTAAACTGATCATCGGTATTCTGAATATATTGAGCGTAGTTATCCTCATTGTAGGCTAAGAGCATCTTTTCCGTAGGGTCGTCAGCATAGGCGCGCACTGCGTTATTATCGACCTTTGGTGTGCAACCAATAATAGAAATGGTCACCAATGCCACCAGGATAAACAAAACTATTTTCTTCATTTTCCTCACTCCTCAAATCCAATTTGTATCAGCGTTCTTGCTGAAAACCTATAAAATCCCGAGACTTATATATATAGAAACACGATATTAGTGCAGCTAGCAGGACATATGCTTCCAAATAGAAGGCATTATGAACGAATAGGGTGGGAGCGTCTATCAGAGTATGAATCAATATCGCCCATAATAGAAATACATACCTTCGGTTTCTGACCCCATATAACACCAGTAGGGACAAAGCTATTTGAATAAAAAGAGCTAGTAATCTCTCGATGCCCGGTAAAAATAAGGTAAGAGGGGCAGCGGCATATATGTTTTTAACTGCCGAAACATAAGCCACACCTATATACATGGCTTCTACTCCGCCATGGCCAATCCCATAGGCGATAGCACAGCTCCAAGTCAAATCCTTTTTCAATAAGTAACGAAAAGCCACAAATCTTCCACACTCCTCGAATACTCCGGCGGACAGTGCCCAGTAAGCAACCATAGCCCAAATATTGAAGGAGATGTAATGGAAGTACCAGGTCGTACCTTGAATATAACCTATTAGTGGAATCCTGGTTAATACCTGAAACATCAGGAAAATAACGGCTCCTATAAATACTGCATTGGGGGGAGCATTTTCCTTCTTTCTAACATAAATAGCCATCAGAATGGGCAGTAAAAAGCAAACAAATAAAGTAAAGGAATATAGGACGATTGCGGTAGGGTTGTTTACCTTGCGTCACCTCCAGGCTGCGAACAAAACACTATTTGGTACATAAGATCACAGCAAGAATTCATTTATTCTTACAAACCATTCGCTAACGATTGTTATTCTCCTTTTTTTGTAAATTATAACAAAAAGTTTGGGCAGTTAAAAATCATAGGTCACCTTCTTTGTAGTCATAATCGTGATATTGTTTTGCAATAGCATGATTATATCCCCAGTTACTCATCTGACATGATATCCCATCACCTAGGATATCTTAAGAGATCTTAGAATTGGATAATATCCCAGAGAACGTCTAGTCATAGTTTGACTTGTCCAATTTAAAGGGCTTATAGCCAGTTTGAACAATAATAACCTTTCCCTTAGACTATAACAGTGCTACCTACTAAACTGCTTCATCAGACGCTCGAAGCAATTGACCGTTCTTGGACAAACAACAGTTTAGAGAGGAGTTATTTATGTTGGGTAAAAAGTTCATTATTCCAGTTTTCATATTATCACTATTTTTTACAGGTTTATTCTTCGCTAAAAGTGATGCTGCAATGGCGGCCTCCAGCCTTTCCGTGGGATCAAGCGGAGCCGAGGTAGTACAATTACAGGAAACGCTTAATACTAAGGGGTATTGGTGTGGAGCAGCCGATGGAATCTTTGGTTCCCAAACCTTTCAGGGTGTAACCAGATTTCAAAAAGATGCTTCCCTGGTTGCGGACGGTATAGTCGGTCCCAAAACAAGAGCAGCTCTGGGATTATCCAGTAACCCAGAATCAACGTCGAGTTCAACCGTGTCCAGAGGTGATTCTAGCCGTGGAAGTTATGTTCTAAGCATGGTAGCAACCGGGTATGATTCCTCATGGGAATCCAACTACCCGTACTATGGACAACCTTCTTACACTGGTCTTCCTCTGGCAAGAGGAATCGTGGCCGTAGATCCGAATGTCATTCCTATGGGAACCAGGCTCTATGTTGAAGGTTACGGAGATGCAATCGCCGCTGATCAGGGTGGAGCAATCAAGGGCAATAGGATTGATCTCTTCTTTGACAGTCGCCAAGAGGCTATGAGTTGGGGTATGAAAACAGTAAAAGTCACAATTCTGTAAGTAGTACAAGCAGCGTCGCATATAATTGCGGCGCTTCTTTTATTGTCCTCCCCTTATTACTTGCTTATATTTAGTTTTGAATATGGTTTTAAAGCCTGGTATTTCTTTCAACATCATTGTGCAAAATAATGATGAGGTGAAGAATAATGAAATGCAATGTTGGAAAAACCGAGCAGATGATACGGATAGGAGCCGGAATCGTAATTTTGGGGCTAGGTTTGTATTACAGCAGCTGGTGGGGGCTGATAGGTATATTGCCAATAATTACCGGCTCCATCCGCTATTGCCCGGTGAGTGCTATTTTGGGAGTTTCAACCTGTGATGGGGAAGATCATTTAGCAAGGGAATAACGTAAGTTATTCCTTATACTCTGACAAAACTTGAATACCCACCAATTAAAACAAAGAACCCGACTACGCTGGCGGGTTCTTTTGGGGTTATTAATAGAGTGTTCATCATCGAATGTTGCGTCTCCACTAAACTTTTCCGTTCCAAATATAAGCATTAGCCTGTACAGTTTCGCCGTTTTCCAGCTCCACATCAACAATCCCTCTGGTATAGACTGTTTCATTATGAAGAAAGTCTAGTTTGGCAAGCGCTGCCGCGTCAACTTCATACACTTCACCCTGCATGCGCGCCCCCTTTTCAGGAAGGATACTGTCCAAACCACCTAGGATATATTTTTTATGTTCATTTATCAAACCTTTGCCCAGGAATATCTTTCCGTGCAGATAATATTGGTGATAACGGCCTTTTCCTATTAAGCTGCCGGACACGAAGACCTTCATTATTTATAACCACGCTCCTGTCTTTCTTAGCCCCATTATGTCATCCTGATCCTTATTATGACATCCTGAACCGTTCAAATGCATTAGCCATATTTTACGCCATTCCCTATTATTTTGCCAATAAACCCATCCTAGGAGAAGGGATAGAGTATCTGACCATGAAGCGTGCTCACATCAATTCCTCATTACCCAATCTCTTAGAAATTCGTGCTATCAAAATTCACATGACCTGCGCGGTTGGGTGAAATCATCAAGAATTGCCTTACCGTGCGCCAGATAAAACACTTTAAATGTCGGATTATCAGCTGTTTGGAAGACCATTACGAGCTCAGGTATTTGCTCTAAGATTTTTTCCTTCTTATTAATGTCGTCATCAAATGTGATTTCTCCACTGACCCTAACCCACGAGAAGTCTTTCGTCGTTTTGGAGTATTCGATAAACGGCACAGATATCATCTGCTTGTAAACATCCTTGGTACTTGAAGTACAGAAATAAAGCCGTCCGTTTTCTTCAAACATAAAGCCAAACGGTCTAACCCTGGGCTTCCCATTATCAACTGTAGCTAAATACCCGATAGCTGCCGGGTCTTTTAAAATTGCGAGTACTTGTTTCCAAATTGTTCCTTTCATCAAAGAACCCCCTAAAAAATTATTTCTTGATGTGAATTATTTCCTTCCAAACATTACGACAAAATTATAATACTTATAAATGCAATCCACATCTAAAAAGCCAATTTCTTTTAACCAATTTAACTGGCCTTCTAATACATCCATTTTATCTAATTTAACTCGTACGCCGCATGGAGCTCATCTTTTGATAGTCCACTATTCTCTACTCTAAGCTCCAAACTCGTTTATATAGGTTTTCAATAAATGGGTACTTCCAAGAACTTGGTCTGCATTTATAGCATGGCCTTGCCAAGAAGGATAGAAAATCAGCCTTCAGGATTTTTCCGATCAATCTTAAGCTTCAACTTTGTGGGGGCCCTGCCACAAGACCTGCAATGCAATTGACAATCCGTCAAAACTGGGATGTTCTACAACATCTTCGTCCATTCCGCATGCAACCAGGGCGTATACGCCGTCTCGCCAGGCAAAACATTCAAGGGTCTTCTCCTGCGGATTTACTAACCAGTAATGTTTAACCTGGGCCTCCTGGTATACCCGCATTTTTTGCAAACGGTCTTTGCGGCTGGTAGAGGGAGACAAAATTTCCACTACTAAAGCAGGCGGACCATCTACCCGGTTATCCTTAACCATCAATTGCTGTTCCCCGGACACATAAAATACGTCTGGTTGAACAACATTGAAGTCCAGCAGGGTAACATCCAGGGGCGCATTAAAAATCTCTCCTTGAGGATCGACATGCCAAAAATAATCTTCCAGTATTCTATGCAAATTGCGGGAGGCTCGCTGGTGCATTACACTGGGCGATGGTTCCTTCACCAGCATGCCATCCAGAATCTCAAAACGATAACCTGGCTCGTCAGGTATGTCTAGGTAATCCTGATAAGTGAGCTTCTTGACTGGCTTGGTTTCGTAAGCAGCACTATTTTCCTGAACGGCAGAGCTACGGAGGGCTTTGATTACCACGTCCAGCCTGTAACGGTATTGCCTGCTGCCCAGTTCAACGCACGGTATTTTATTCTCTCTAGTATATCTCCAGATCGTTTCCACCGAAAGATCCAGCGCCTCAGCTAGAGCCTGGGCAGTTATTAATTCCTTATCTGCAGCCATAATATCACCTCCATATTTATTATAACCAGCGCATAAACTATTATCAACTAAACACAAGTTATGTAGTCAAATATCAATATATTCTGCTCCCCATCCTACCTAACAACTGGTTCCCACCACATCGAAATCAAAACCCTTAGGTGTGTAAAATCCAATAAAAACTCTCTCCTCGGAATTAACTGAGATCTATTTAGTCTATAATAAAAACGGGAGGAATATAGAATGGCTAAACCTTCTTTTGATGAGTTCGCGGATATACTGGATCAAGCGGTGAATCGCATCCCACCACGTTTTTGTAGAGAATTGACTGGTGGATTCAATGTAAAGAAAGGTAAGAAACGTGAGGGTGAGTACTATATACTTGGCGAGTACGTTGAGGGCAGCTATTTGGGCAGTTTCATCGTCTTCTATTACGGTTCCTTCGTGGGGCTGCTGGAGGATGAGCCCTTGGAAGCATGGGAAGCCGAGATTATAGATACTGTCCTGCATGAGATGCAACATCATCTTGAATCCCTAGCTGGAAGGGACGATTTAGCCCGTAAGGAAATAGCAGAAATTACAGCGGCCCTTGCCCGAAGATAAACGAGCCGTAAATAGCTGCCGCCCGAACTCCTAGTCATATCTGCTGCTTTGTTATTTAGTTTGCGGTCCATTTCCTTTATGCAAATTTACTGGGTTTATCCTTTTCGTATAACCCGTCCTTCGGCCAGGGCCACTATCTGTCCCTGACTATCGCTGACTTCCATTCTATACAGACCCGTTTTTGTGGTCAGATTCTCTTCCCGGGCCGTAGCCCGCAATACTTCTCCAAGTCTGGTTGCCTTAATAAATGATATGTGGATATCCAGGGCCAAAGCTGAGGGACCGCGAGAATTGCTGGCGACGCCAAATATTGTGTCGGCTAAGGCAAAAATTGCTCCTCCATGGGTTATACCACGGGCATTTAACAATTCTGGTTTGATTTCCATGATACCCTCGGCATACCCAGGCCCAACTTCCAACAAGGTTATTCCCAGATGCTGGGCTAAAGGATCACTTTTGGCAAGAAAGGGGTTGCTATCGTAATTGGCATTCATTTGGCATCACATCCTTAATCATTTATCAAAATCAGTAACCTTTCCCTCTAACCGGGCACACCCGACTTCATTCCCAGCATCCACAAACGGAAAAGTCGCGGGAAAGCGATACCCCAAAATAATAATCAACTCTCCCCTGACCTTTATTCCAAATTATACTATATTATAATACCGAGGCGGAGATTTGCACCAACTGTAATATACCCCCACTGTTGCAGACGCTGGAGGAAATTATTTATGAGGCCCAAGATTCTCTAATCTTAATTACATTGGATGGGGGAAAAATCATTGGTTCAGTCCGGGGCCATGTAAAAGATAGAAGGATTAGGGACTGGCCTATTGACCCCGCCCAATAATGATCATACAATAATATTAGCTAATATAGCTAATATTATTGTATGATCATCACTTTCTTTAAAGGAGGTTGGTTCATGAAAGTCACTTCAACAGAACTCCAGAACAACTTTGGCAAATATCTGATGCTTACGGCCAAAGAAGACATAATAATAACTAGAAACGGTACCGAAATAGCCAAATTGTCAGCCCTGAGCGACGGCATAGCCGAGTATGGCTCAGTGCCCGGTGCAGTAATGGAAAAAGCCGAAGATTATGGTTACGGCGACAGGAAAGTCACCTACCAGGAATTTCTGGAACTAACGCAAAATACCGAGGAACAATATGAATACATCGACGGTGAAATATACTTGATGACTTCCCCTAAAACCGTACACCAGCTAGCCTTGACGGAACTCTTCGGTCTTTTCTACAACTGGTTTCAGGGAAAAACCTGCACGCCCATGGTGGCCCCCTATGACATTACCCTTAAGAGAAACCAGGATAGCATCAATGTTGTTCAGCCCGACCTAATGGTTATCTGCGACCTGGAAGAAAAGCTGGATACCAACGATTATTACCAGGGTGTTCCGGACCTTGTTGTAGAAATACTATCGGCAGGAACAAGAAGGAAGGATTTAATAAAAAAGCTTGACCTTTACATGTCGTGCGGTATCCGGGAATACTGGATAATAAACCCGTTAAGCCGCGAAGTAACCGTATACCTTTTCGCAGCCCAGAACATCAGCGACAGTATAACTTTCAGAAAATCCGAAACAGTTCATTCTTTCATTTTCCCAGGACTGACAGTAGACCTTGACAGAATCCTAAAATAAATTTATGGAGGACTATAATTTGACGACCGTTACCGATGAGTTCATGCTGCAGATGATTTCTAGTACCAAGAGTTATAGTATTGTTATTTTAAAGTCTGAACCGAAAAAGAATTCTCCTGGGGTTGAAAAAATTATTTGGGAACATGCCAGGCGGAATTTTGCCCTTCGAGCTGATGGGGTTCTGCCTATTGTGTGTCCAATATCCGATGGAAGTGATGTAAGCGGTTTGGGAATGTTTAATGCCAGTGTAGAAGAAGTCATAAAGATTATGGACGATGACCCAGGTGTAAAAGAAGGGGTATTCGTTTTATTTGGACATTGGAAGGTTTAAGGAACCAAGAACAAGCAAAGGGCGGCAGAATTTCTTTCGACCAAAAATATTACCAAAAGATTTTAAATGAGATGGATCTCTACCTGGATCTATTTAGAACTTGTTTCTATAGATAAGCTCAATTTCTCAACTCAAAACGAGAAAGGGGTAGTTATTTATGACTCAGAGGGTATTTAGCTTTACGGAATTAAGACTACATGGGGAATCATGATGGGCATGGGGAAGAGATTATCCCGTGTTTTAGGGTTGCGGGCATGACAGTTCTCAGTGATCAATACCGGTTAATTGATAACCGCTTCTAACTGGTAGGAGAAAATTATAAAGGACACCAAAGCAGCGGATCATCTCAAAACGCAATGTCTGGCATTATGGCGGAGATAAATAAAGACATGTTATCATTTTACTGAAACACAGTCCTATCATTCATAAATTTTTTCTCGAAGGAATAGAAGTATTTTCTCAAGTTGATCACTACTATTTCCAAGAATTTTCACAATCACACCAAAGTCATGGGTCTTGCTAAGTCCGAATTCAATTCCCCGAAAACTCTCTAAAATATTATATAAAGCATCAAGCAACTTACCATCAAGACGGTCACAAAAATATGCCAGGGTAGCCTGATGGGTATAGCCTTCAAAAAAACCAATCCCATCAAGAATCTGATAAGATGGAAGATACAATTGGTTATCCAAGAATATTATTTCTCCATGATAATAGACCCGACAACAATTCTTATATTCTTTGAAAGCAAAACGTTCACCCATCTTTTCCCTGCCACAAGCCAGAACTTCTGAGTATAAAAATGCCGAATTATCGCGCAAATAACATTCTGAAGTTGAACCAAAGCGGGAATCCGCAAACGGTATCGTAGGTTTTTGGACATAATCAAAAAACGCACCATCATCTAATATAAATGTATTAAACTGAGTGGCATGTCCTTGCTTCATACGGTGAATCTTGTTATATGACTGTCCATGTAAAGCTACCTTTGAACCAGGTCCCAGGTGAACTTCGATTCGGTAACAATCTTCTTCCATAATACCCGCAGAGGCAGACATTAATACAATATTCAAAACGCGGTTAGTCTCACTAAAGAATGGTTTGGCAATCTTGTATGGCGCAGTAAAAAAGGAATCTGCAAGTATGGTAATTCCGTCCACTGCTTTAGCCTTAATGTATAATTCACTGTCTCTTCCAAAGCTATTGGACATATCATAACCCTTCCAAGAGTACGCTATGTTTTATCCATTGAACGACTTCATCAAGACCTTCATTGGTATTAAGGTTAGTAAAAACAAAAGGCTTTTCACCCCTCATCAATTTAGAGTCCCTATCCATAACCTCAAGACTTGCTCCTACGTACGGCGCCAAATCAATCTTGTTTATTACCAATAGATTTGAGCGGGTAACTCCTGGCCCGCCCTTACGTGGTATTTTGTCTCCTTCAGCAACGTCAATAACATAAATGGATGCATCAGCCAGGTCAGGACTAAAGGTTGCAGATAGATTATCGCCACCACTTTCTATAAAAATAATTTGTATATCCGGAAAGCTGTTTATCATTTCATCAACTGCTTCCAAGTTCATGGAAGCATCTTCACGAATCGCCGTATGTGGACATCCGCCTGTTTCAACCCCAATAATCCTTTCATCTGGAAGTATACTGTTTTTCACCAAGAACTCCGCATCCTCCTTAGTATAGATATCATTTGTAATAACACCGATACTATAGGTCTCTGCCAAAATCCTGGTTAATCGCTCAATAAGTGCGGTCTTACCTGAGCCAACTGGTCCTCCCACACCGATCTTTACATAACTCATTAATATTCCTCCTCATCCACTATGAAATATACAACCTGGTATAAAGTCTTTCATGCTGCATCGCTCTTAAATCAAATCCCAAACCACATATACCAATACTATCTTCATTTAAAGCTTTAACCTTATCAATAAGCTGGTGGAAAATAACCTGCATTGCGAACATTATGTCCTGACCATCTTTCTGACTTAGGGGTACAAGCTTGCCGCAATTATTGATAATGGATGAGGCAGTATTATAAATAATTGCTGACAGGGCATCATTTTTTTGAATATTGAATAGCTTGGCAGTCATGCCATAGATCACGCTGTAATGTCCTTTGCATTCATCATTCTTTACCAACTGCATAAAAGACGCAAAAAAATGATTTTCCCCCAGAACTGTTCCCACGATCTTCGCCAAGCGAGTTCCTAACTTAATGCTGGCGGTTCTTATTTCCCGGGGAGATTTCACTGCAGAGAGAATCTTAGCTAGATTGCACATTGCTTCCAGGTTCTCTTCTTGGACATATTCCCAGGTAAGTTTAACCGCCAGTAAATCATTGTAAAGAAAATTATTCAAAAGGTAGTTCTCAAGGTACTTCTGTGCAGTATCAGAATTATGCACAATTCCCTTCTGAACATAGGTCTCCAAACCAAATGACTGGGTATACCCACCGATGGGCAAGAATGAATCTGAGATTTGCAGCAGATAAAAAATAGGATTTGTTCTCATATCAGTGATGGGAGTGTCCATCTGCATGTCCCCCTAAAGGCATGGTTAACTTAGCACTTTTCAAACGGGGCAAAAACCCGCACTTTGAAAGTGCGGTCATAAGTGGTGCGTCATAAGGTGTCAGCACCTCACCATCCTCGATAAATATTGGAGAATGTCTGTTTCCAATCTCATAACAGGCTTTTCCCATTTCGAGCATGGTTGTAGGTCGGAGGGCAATACAATTACATTCAGATATTTCAACCAACAAAACCTTTTTATCATCTTGCCATAATATATCCCCATCTCGCAGAGCGACTCTCTCATGGTTGCGTATTCCGACTTCCATACCGTTTCTGCTTATCTTGTGCAGAATTGAATTCTGCACTTCATACCACTCAACAGAAACATAATCAACCAAGTCCTTTCGCTTACTATCTGGATCGTTAATATTGCCCACTATCTTTTCAATAATCATATATACCTCTCTATCATTATTTTTAAAACAGAAAGTACCTCTGAGCCAGGGAAAGGGTTGCGAGAGGCTCACATGTCAAATGATTTCCATCTACATTTACTTCATAAGTCTCAGGGTCAACTTCTATGACTGGGGTGGCATCATTAAGAACCATGTCTTTTTTGGTTACTAGTCTACAACCTGAAACCGGAGCGATCTTTTTATGAAGCTTCAATTTTTCTATGGAGCCATTCTCCATAGACGCTTGGGAAACAAATGTAAGGCAGGTATTATACTTTGCTCCGCCATAAGCACCAAACATGTTTCGATAAATAACCGGCTGGGGGGTGGGGATAGATGCGTTGGCATCGCCCATCTTGCTGGCGATAATGAATCCTCCCTTTACGATCATCTCAGGCTTAACCCCGAACATAGCAGGTTTCCATAGAACGATATCAGCCATTTTACCCTTCTCCAGGGAACCCACATATGATGATATCCCATGAGTTATCGCGGGATTGATAGTGTACTTGGCAACATACCTCTTCACCCGGAAATTATCATTCCTAGCAGTATCCTCTCCTAAAAAGCCCCGTTGTTTTTTCATTTTATCAGCAGCTTGCCAGGTCCTCATGATAACCTCTCCGACCCTGCCCATGGCCTGAGAATCCGAACTCATCATGCTAAAAACCCCCATATCGTGGAGGATGTCCTCCGCCGCTATGGTTTCAGGTCTAATTCTTGAATCAGCAAAAGCAACATCCTCACGCACTTTGCTATCCAGATGATGACACACCATCAGCATATCTAAATGTTCATCAATAGTATTCACCGTAAAAGGCATAGTTGGGTTGGTAGAAGACGGCAGTACGTTTGAGTGGGAGGCAATCTTGATGATGTCGGGTGCATGTCCGCCACCGGCACCTTCGGTATGGAAGGTATGAATGGTTCTTCCATTAATGGCCTTTATCGTATCCTCTACAAATCCCGCTTCATTAAGGGTATCGGTGTGGATTGCCACCTGTACATCAAATGCGTCAGCCACTTTCAGGCAAGTATCTATTGCCTTGGGAGTTGTTCCCCAGTCTTCATGCAATTTGAGGCCGATCGCCCCTGCCTCAACCTGCTCAATCAGAGGTTGTTCAAAAGAAGCATTTCCTTTACCAAGAAAACCCAGATTCATAGGAAAGCTATCTGCAGCCTCCAACATGCGCTGGATATTGAAAGCCCCCGGGGTGCAGGTGGTGGCATTGGTTCCGTCGGCTGGTCCTGTCCCCCCACCAAGCATCGTTGTAACTCCGCCAAATAATGCGGTTTCAATCTGCTGGGGACAGATAAAATGAATATGGCTATCAATCCCACCCGGTGTAGCGATAAGCCCTTCGCCGGCGATGACCTCGGTTGCCGCACCGATGACCAGATCATGTCCAACCCCATCCATCAGGCTTGGATTTCCGGCCTTCCCGATCCCAACAATCTTCCCGTCTCTGATCCCAATATCACCCTTCACAATCCTTAATGCATCAATTACAACTGCATTAGTAATCACCAAATCAAGTGCGCCGTTCTGTCGCGAAATGGAGGAGGATTGGCCCATGCCATCGCGAATCGACTTGCCTCCTCCAAACTTGGATTCATCTCCATAAAATGCAAAATCGTGTTCAATTTCGATAATTAAATCTGTATCCGCCAGCCTTATACAATCCCCTTTGGTAGGTCCATACATACCGGCGTATTCCCTGCCCGGCATTTTATAGCTCATGTGATCATTCAACTCCTTTGAATCCTAATTTTTTAGACTTCAAAACAGCATTCATAAATGTCTCCTTGTCATTTACGCTTCCTGCTGTCAGATCATTCAAACCGTGAATAATCTTTTCTCCTCCAATAGAAACTAGCTCGATCTCTTTCTCTTCCCCTGGTTCAAATCTGACCGTTGTTCCTGAAGGAATGTTCAGTCTCATACCAAATGCCTTATTTCTCGTAAACAACAGGCATTTATTCACTTCAAAAAAATGGAAGTGTGATCCTACCTGCACAGGTCTATCTCCAGTATTGGAAACCTGGAGTTGGATTTTATCCCGGTTACTGTTCAAGATGATGAATTCGTTATGAATGAAATACTCTCCCGGTATCATTTAGCCTTTCCCCTCCCTCTTAAGCTTCTATTCCTTTACATCTCAGCGTATGGGGTTGTGGACTGTAACCAGCTTGGTCCCATCGGGGAAGGTTGCTTCAATCTGAATTTCGCCAATCATGGAATCCACTCCTTCCATCACATCATTCCTGGTAAGGCACTGTGCTCCCAAGCGCATTAACTCGGTAACGGTTTTTCCGTCTCGAGCTGCTTCCATTAATTCTGCACTGATCAAGGCAATTGCTTCAGGATAATTCAGTTTCAGTCCTCTATCTTTTCTCTTTCTAGCCAGTTCTCCGGCCAAGTGCAGCATCAGTTTTTCACTCTCTCTGGTTGTTAAGTGCACCAATCATCACCTACCTCTAAAGAAACTCACTCTCATCAGAGTAAATTCCTAATTATTTTAAAACGCTACCTTCTCCTGCATTTTGGAGAGATCGATATTCTTGCTGTCCCCCTCCATGACGATTCTCCCCTTGTCCATTACATAACAGTAATCAGCAACCTCCATAACAAAATCAATGTATTGCTCAACTATCAGCATGCTAATATTCCCCTGGTCTTGGAGCTGTTTAATTACTTTAGCAATTTCCTGAATTATTGAGGGCTGAATTCCCTCTGTAGGTTCATCTAGTAAAAGTAGTTTCGGACTTGACACCAGAGCCCTGGCAATTGCCAATTGTTGTTGCTGGCCTCCGCTTAAATCACCTCCTTTTCTCTTCAGCATAGTTTTAAGGACTGGGAAGAGGTCAAAAATACTTTGGTCTAGTACAGCCCTTCTGTTTCTCTCAAGTCCCAGTCGCAAGTTTTCGTAAACGCTCAGCTGGGGGAATATATCACGGCCCTGGGGTACATATCCAATCCCTTGCACGGCCCGGCTGTAAGTAGGCATTTTAGTTATCTCAGTTGCATCGAGTGAAATGCTGCCATTAGGTGTCTTTACCAGACCCATAATGCTTTTCAAAAATGTGGTTTTCCCAACCCCATTCCTGCCCAAAAGACAAACCACCTGCCCCTCATTGATCCTCAAACATATATCATTCAGGACTTTACTCTCTCCATAATAGGCACTTAAATGACTAACCCTAAGCAACCCTATTCACCACCTCTTCCCAAATAAACCTCAATAACTTTGGGGTTATTTTGAACTTCCTCCATCTCCCCCTCATCCAGAATTGCTCCTTCATGAAGGACTGTTACAGTACTGGCAAATTCCCGAACGAAATCCATATCGTGTTCTACAACCACAACGGAGCATTCCTTGGAGATTTCTTTGAGAAGTTCACCAGTCTTTTCTGTTTCCACTCTTCCCATGCCCGCTACTGGTTCATCCAGGAGCATGATTTCCGGCTGTTGAACGAGGAGCATTCCTATTTCCAGCCATTGCTTCTCCCCATGAGACAAAAAACCTGGCATCCAATTTCTTTTTTCATATAAACCAATGGTATCGAGCACCTGTTCAATTCTTGCAATTGACTCCGCACCAAGATTGGAGAAGAGGGTAGAGAGAACCGAGCGGTTCTTTCCGGCTGCCAGTTCCATATTTTCATAAATTGTTAAACCGTTAAAAACAGAAGCCACCTGGAATTTCCGGCCGATTCCCAGTTCGACAATTTTGTGTTCGGATAGCTTGGTTACGTCATTACCTTCTTTGAAAATTATATTTCCCTCCGCTGGTTTGACTCGTCCGCAAATGGCATCCAGCAGTGTTGTCTTACCAGCCCCATTGGGACCAATAAAGAAATGCATCTCTCCTGTTTTTACTGAAGTAGTCAAATGATTCACCGCTTTAAATCCATCAAAACTAACTGTCAAATCATTGACTTCTAAAAGTCTATCCATTAGAATTCCTCCTTTTCTTGGCTGAACTTATTAATTCTCATTCTCATTTGCTGGTAGATTCCCACCAGCCCGGTTGGCATGAAAATGACAACCGCAATAAAGGCAAACCCAATAAAATAAGACCATATATCAGGAAAGCTCTCACTAAAACCGCTCTTCAGTGAATTAACCAGGATAGCCCCAATAATGCCTCCAATCAAGCTTCCACGCCCGCCAATGGCTACCCAAATAACCATTTCTACCGATGGGACAATTCCCATTTCGGCAGGAGAAATAATTCCCACCTGAGGTACAAATATAGCTCCAGCCAATCCGGCCAACCCTGCCGAAACACAATATACAAACACCTTGTAGACTGCTGGATTGTAACCTGAAAATCTGACTCTGTTTTCACCATCTCTGATGGCAACCAATACTTTTCCGGTACGACTGTTTATGATAAATCTGCAACAGAGATATGCGAGTATAAGCAAAAACACCGTTACATAATATAGTCCGATCTTGGTTGAGACATTTATTAGCGGAAAACCAAAAATGGTTTTAAAATTGGTAATACCATTTGTTCCGCCGGTAAAAGCCTGTTGCCCAATAAAGAGAACCACAAATATTATGGAAAGAGCCTGGCTAAGGATGGAGAAATATACCCCCCGAATCCTGTTTCTAAAAGTCAATGAACCGACAATAAAAGCTAATAAAATGGGTATAACAATGGTCATAGTCATGGCAAAGGGCGCTGATGCAAAGGGCTTCCAAAACCAAGGCAATGCTTCCAGTCCGCTCCATGACATGAAATCAGGCAGCTTGCCTCCACCGGATTCCAATTTTAGATACATGGCCATACAATAGGCGCCTAAACCAAAATACACCCCATGCCCCAGACTGAGAATCCCCGTGTATCCCCAAATCAAGTCAATTCCGAGAGCCAGGATGGCAAAGGCCACGAATTCACCCAGCAGATTGGTTCTGAAAGCAGATAAAACCAAAGGCGCCAGGCACAAAAGCACAAATATGGTAATGGCAGAAACATTTTCTCCCTGCAAGTAATCTTTCATTTTTATCATCATAAGTTCACTTTCCACCTCACCTTATTCATCAAGATTACGACTGCTGATAGTAAATAGGCCCTGAGGTTTCCACTGCAGAAATATAATTACTAGTAAAAACATCAATACTTTTCCTAAGGAGGCATTGGTAAGAAATTCAAAGCTAGTCGTACCGATCCCGATGATAAGAGCTCCAGCCATAGTTCCTATGATTCTGCCGATACCGCCTAAAACTACCACCATGAAGGTGTCGACCAAATAATTCGTACCCAGAGTTGGCCCTATGGAACCAAGCAACGTAAGTGCACAGCCTGATACACCTGCCAATCCTGAGCCAAGTGCAAAAGTCATGGCATCGACTCTTCTGGTGTTAATGCCAAGACTTTCGGCCATGCTTCTGTTCTGCATCACTGCCCTTATCCTGCGTCCACTGGCGGTCTTGTATAGAAAGAAGTAAACACCCATTATACAAAATGCTACGAGGAAAATAATAAACAGTCTTTTGAAAGGAAGCTGCAGATTCCCCGTCAGAAGGATGCCGCCATTCAGCCATTGGGGACTCTTGACATCCACATTAGGAGCTCCAAAGATACTTCTGGCCAACTGCTGCAAAACTAGACTAACTCCCCAGGTAGCCAGCATACTGTCAAGGGTTCTTCCATACAGACGCTTGATTATCGTAATTTCAAGCAAGTATCCTATCAGGCCGGTAATAAGAAAAGCAACCGGTATAGCAAAAATAAAATAGCTGTCAAAGTAACTTTTATCAAAACAGCTGGCAAAGACATTCTGAGTTATATAGGTTACATAGGCACCAATCATAATGAGTTCGCCATGGGCCATGTTGATAATTTTCATCAGGCCAAAAGTGATGGCCAGTCCAAGAGCTGCGAGCATAAGAATAGAACTTACGCTGATACCGTTAAATATTTGCATTATATAGGTACTTATATAGGTGCTCATAGTTCCATTCACTCTCCAATATTTTTGCCTGTGCAGATGCTGTTTTTTGGTTTTCTGCACAGGCAAAACTGCTTAATTAGTTGCTTAAACCTTTAGCCCAATCGTAGGTCTTGAGAAATGGATCCGGTCTTACAGAATCTCCGGTGCTCCAAATTTCCTTTATCATGCCATCTGCCTGAACCTCTCCAATTCTTACCGGTTTCCAAAGATGCTGATTTTCACCCTCTATCTTTACCAGTCCCTCTGGTGCTTTGAATTCAAGGCCTTTGGCGGCTGCCCTAACCTTATCTACATCGGTCGAGCCTGCTTTCTCCACAGCTGCGGCCCACAGGTATACCCCGTCATAAGCCGCTTCTATTGGATCATCGGTTACTCGATCCTTCCCGTACTTCTCCTTATATTTGCTTACAAAAACTTTGTTTTCAGGAGTATCTGTTGTTTGATAGTAGTTCCATGAAACCAGATGGCCTATCATGTTATCGGCACCAATGCCGCGGATTTCCTCTTCTGCAACGCTAACCGAGCAGGTGGTTAGATCTTTGGCAGTAATTCCTGCATCCTTAAGCTGCTTGAAGAACGCCACATTGCTATCTCCATTCAAGGTGTTGAAGACAACGTCCGGTTTGGCTGTCTTAATCTTGTTGACAATAGTGCTATAATCGGTGTGTCCCAGCGGCGTATACTCCTCTGCCACTAGTTCCCCACCCATGGCAGTTAGCTCGGCTTTGATTATTTTGTTGGCGGTTCTTGGAAAAACGTAATCAGAACCAATGAGAAAGAACTTTTTGCCTTTATTCTTGAGCAGCCATTCAACTGCCGGGACTATCTGCTGATTCGGGGCTGCGCCCATATAGAATATGTTTGGCGAAGCTTCCATTCCTTCATACTGAACCGGATACCATAACAGTCCATTATTTTCCTCAAATACAGGCAGTACCGCTTTGCGGCTTGCTGAAGTCCAGCATCCAAATACTGTGACTACCTTATCATTTTGTAAAAGCTTCTTGGCTTTCTCAGCAAATTTGGGCCAATCTGAAGCACCATCTTCAATGATGGGCTGAATCTGTTTGCCAAGCACTCCTCCCTTGGCATTAATTTCCTCAATAGCCATCATTTCAGCGTCTTTAACAGACACTTCGCTAATAGCCATGGTTCCGCTAAGAGAATGCAAAATACCGACTTTTATGGTATCATCAGCATTCTTATTGGCAGTCGTTTCGATGGACTTTTTAGAGCTACATCCTGTCATTAACATTGATGCTACTAGTAATATACAGATCATAGTAATGGCCTTCATCCTTGATCTTTTTGATAATACACCTCTCACCCCAATTACCACCCTTCGAATTTTATTATGAATTTCCGGTAACCAGCAGCCACTAAATGGCTTTAACTAAAACTCTCATAAATGACTAAAGGTGCTGCCAACAATGCACATTCCTTTAGGGAACTTACATTGGTTTTAGCACCTATGCTATGTTTGATAAATCAGTCGTCGTAATTTAATCTGGTAATAACACACACATTTCATGGCCATGAATGCTATGTTTTTTGGATGACAAAGACTTACCCAAATAACTAAAGGCGCTACCGGCAATGCACCCAATCCCGTACGGGATTTTACACTGGCTTTAGCGCCTATGCTATGTTGGTTAAATAAATCAGTCATCGCAACTTAATCTGGAATAACAACACACATTTCATGGCCATGAATGTTATGTTCTATTAATGACTAAAACTCTCATAAACAACTAAAGGCGCTACCGGCAATGCACACTTCCTTTACGGAATTTCACATTGGCTTTAGCGCCTATGCTATATTGGGTGATTCACGCGAGTAATAGTCATCAACTTATATTATGAATTGTATCTGTTGGCTCCTCAACATACTACACCATAAATAAGCTATTTTACTGTAATTTTCTGCACTATTGAAGGTCGGCACTTATTTGATGGCAAACAGCCATCTGCTATTTATTCATTTTTCTAAATTCCATCGGAGTATATCCCGTATAGTCTTTAAACAAGCGGGCGAAATAATCAGGCTTACTATATCCCAGCTTTTCACTTACTTCATAGTTTTTATATGCACCCGTTCGGATTAAATTCTTGGCATGTTCCATTTTGACCTTTGTGACATATTCATGAAAATTATGCCCTGTCTTATGTTTAAAAAGCTTTCCGATATAATCCCTGCTAACACTTAATTCGTTGGCAATCATCTCAAGTTTGATGTTTTCTTCAACATGGTCAAAAACGTAGGCACTGGTTTTCCTGACAATTCCATCTGTCTGGTGAAGTTCGTATTTCTTAATTATTTTCAGCATTGTGTCTACACATCCTATGAACAGTGTTTCAATCTCATCAAGACTCTGAACACTGGTCGTCGAACCTTTAATAGATTCACCTTCAATTTTGTCTAGCCAGGGAAAAACTGAATATATTTCTTCACTAATTTCTGATACCATGTTTTCAATTAGCCTTCCTATTCTAAATTTGTCCTGTCCAAGAACACTTGCCACCTCACCAAATGCCTCTCGGGCCTCCTTCAAGGCTTCTGCGCTTCCTGACAGTAAGAGTGCGACAATCTTCTTTTCGCGGTTCTTGGGAGAATAAAGTTTAAGACCTTCTGCAAGCTGCTTCTTATCCTCCTCAACTCTATTCTTTTGCAGACTCTTGAAATCTAAATGCATCTGAACTCTTTTCAATGTGTCCCCCATAACATCATCGTTTATAGGCTTGGTCATATAATCAAATACGCCCAGACGTATCCCCTGTTTCGCATAATTAAAATCACTGTGGGTGCTCAAAAATATGACGCAGATATCCCATTTTAGAATGTTTAGCTCGGTCAATAACTCTATCCCATCCATACCCGGCATTTTAATATCAGTCAGCAGTAGATCGAAATGATTGGAGGCTAGCTTTTTTAGGGCCTCTTTTCCATCACTAGCTTCGTCTGCAATAGATAATCCATAGGAATCCCATTTTTTATATCGTTTAAGCATATACCTTACTGTATTATCATCATCAACAATCAATACTCTATACATGCTTGACCTCTCCCTCTATAAGCCTGATTCTATTAATAACTCTCTGTAAATCATCTGCCGCTTCTTCAAGATTATAGGAAGCGATTTTCTTTCTCAAATGGCAATACTCATGGTCATCTAAATTGCTTGCAAAATAGTGTGCACTCGATGCAAAGAAGCTCTTAGCCTCGGGGTCTCCTTTAGTTAATAGATCAAGTAACCTGAACAGATAATCAGTACTTTCCATCTCCTGGCTTTTGTCTTCTGTTATATCCTGGTCTGTAGGGGTAGATGCAAATATTGCCGAATAATGACAGCTCTCTTTTAGAGCAATATCAAATTCACTTATTAAGAGAACCAATTCCTTATCCTCTTTATTGACAATTGCTTTTTCCAATCTCTCGGATGCAGCTTGCAGATGATTTGCTTCAATATTCCCTGCAACTCCTTTTATCGTATGAACCAGCCTTTTTGCTTCTTCAAAATTCCCTACTGAAATATATGCTCTAATTTTTTTAGAATCTTCGCAGTGATTACTAATAAATTGTTCAAGAATATTTTTGTAATTTGCCCTATTACCGCCTATTCTCTGAATTCCCGTTTCGAATTCGACCCAACCCTGACTATTAGAGGTCTCTTCAAGTCTTTCATCAAATACTTGGTGAATATCTTGTATAGTTATAAATTCCTTCAAGACTTCAACCAGTTTTATAGGATTCAATGGTTTCGTCAAGCAACTATTCATACCGGATTCTTTGGCTCTTTCAGCCACACCTTCTACCGCATCTGCTGACAATGCAATAATAGGCAGAGATTCATTACCTTCCATTACCCTTATACGGCGTGTCGCTTCATATCCATCCATAACTGGCATTCGAATGTCCATTAGAACAGCATCGTATCGATTCTCTTTTACCATTCTTAATGCCGCCAAACCACTTTCAGCTGCGCTGGTATCAAATCCCAAACTTTCAAGGATTTCTTTGGCCATTTGCAGATTAATTAAGTTATCTTCGACAATTAGAATTCTTTTCTGTTTAAAAATGCCTGTTAAGGCATTAGAGATACTCCCCTTATGTATTTCTCTTGCGACATCTTTAGCAATCTCAAATTTTGCTGAGAATGTAAACGTAGACCCTTCTCCTTCTTCACTTTCTACAGATATCTCACCAGCCATAAGTCCAACTATTTTCTTACAGATCGCCAAACCCAAACCCGTTCCTCCGTACTTTCTGGAAGTGGATGCATTGCCTTGGGTAAACACCTCAAAAATAGCCTCCTTATTTCTTTCGGCTATACCAATTCCGGTATCCCTTATACTAAAGCGAAGAACCGCCTTCATTCCCTCTTTCTCCAGTAGTTCAACCAGGACATGTATGCTCCCCTGGTGGGTAAACTTAATCGCATTTGACAGAAGATTTAGGATCACTTGATTAAGCCTGATCGTGTCACCTATCAAATACTGGGGAACATCGTCCTTAATATCAAAGTTAATTTCGAGGCCCTTTTGTTGGGCCCCAATGCTTACCATACTACAGAGTTCTTGTAAGATTCGGTGAAGATCAAATTCTATGGCTTCAAGGGTCATTTTGCCCGCTTCGATTTTAGAAAAATCTAGGATTTCATTAATAATTGCCAATAAATTATTGGCCGCCATGCCTATTTTTCCGACATATTCCTTTTGCTTTGCGCCCAGCACTGTATTGTTAAGTAAATATTCATAACCAGTTATCGTGTTTAAAGGTGTCCTTATCTCATGACTCATATTGGCTAGAAATTCACTTTTGGCCTTGTTAGCCAGTTCTGCTTCTTCCTTCGCAGTTTTCATGGTATCTTCAGCAAGTTTTCTTTTAATTAGTTCCTCTTGAAAGGATTTATACAGCTCATTGAAGTTCATAGCAAGCATTCTTAATTCCTGTGTCCCTTCAGGTATTAGGCTAAAACTTGCACTACTAAATGAAAAGACCAGCAATTGTTGCGTATAATTATTGATTGGATAGGTAACCTGTTTAAAAAGTAATCGTATTAACACAGCAATCGCGCCAATAATGATCACAGCTAATATCATTTGCAGTATTGCAGCTCTGGTTGTTGCCTTACGGGCAGTTGCTAATTCTGCTTCCAAACGGTCATTCATGATTGTTTGGAATTTTGCTATCGGGTTCATGATATTTTTTTTATCAGCATCATACTTGCTATCAAACATGATCTCACGGGCTTTGGTTAACTTCTCCGAATTATTCAGTTTTTCATCTTCAATGCTCAGATGATAAATAGCTACCTCGTTAACCATATCTTTCTCCGGTACCCCCTGAGCCTCCAAAACCAAACGCATAGATCGTCTCTCAGTACTAACCAGGGCATCAGAATATCTTTTGGCTTCTGCTAATAGTGCTAATTCTTCACCAGGCGAATTTAATTCTCGGACTCGCGATATAACGTTATCTCTTGTTTGGGTTTTATTAATTTCCTCCCAGTATTTTTCCAGATGAACAATATCATTAGTAATTGCGTATTTACGTGCTTCATCGGTAAGATAATCGGAAGCATCAGCGAGATTGATTCCCAACTGCTTAAACTCGGTCCTTCTCATTTCTGCAGTCTGTTCAGCGTGAATACTTGAGTTCATAAATAAAATGCTAGCAGCAAGTAGAATTCCTATGAAAAAGAATATGCCTAAGATGAGTGCACTAATCGTTGATTGCTTTAGAATCATTTTTGAATTCACTTTTATCCCTCCTAAGCTTCACCGAAGAATAAACATGATGATCTCTTTTTTGTTTGTAATATGTAATAATAAAAAAAGCACAGAAACCGGTTCGGGCTTCTATGCTCTATCAATTATTAAGCTAGAAAATAATGTATTATCTGATTATACAACAGTTGCATGGATGGAGGTGGTATACATGAGAAACATTCAAACCGTAAACAGATTTGAAATATTATTGGTTGATGATAGTCCCGAACATATAGAAGCGGCTGTATCAGTATTCCGTGAAAGTAATTTCATGGTAAGGGTGGCTACAAAAGGAAGCACGGCTTTAAAACTATTAGAACAGCATACACCAGATATCATTCTACTGGATGTATATATTCCAGAGATGGACGGTTTTGAAATCTGTAAAATGATCAAAAGTAATCCTAAGTTCTGTAACATCCCCATTATATTTTTAACGTCCAGCAATGATGCAGATAGTATAAAGAAAGGGTTTGAACTGGGTGCTCAGGATTATGTTGTCAAACCATTCAATATTTCGGAACTGCTTGCCCGCGTGAATACGCATATTAAGTTGAGACGACAGGCAGAATCTCTTATAGAAGTTAATCGAGAACTCGATAGTTTTTGTTACTCTATAGCTCATGATTTAAAAGCTCCTTTACTGTCAATTACTAAGCTAAGTGAATATCTAGTGTCAGATTATATGCATAAGCTCGATGATGACGGGCATGATTTAATCAGTAATATCCAGGAAAAATCAACAGAAGTTCTCGGCATCATTGACCATTTACTTGAATTTTCCAAAATGTGCAAAATGCAACTGCAAAGTGAAAATATCAATCTGGAGAACTTATTTCTCGATGTCTATAATGAACTGATGATGCTTCATCCCCAAAGACAAGTACAGTTTCATCTCAATCATCTTCCTAATATTGATGGCGATCCTGTAATGATAAAGATTCTGGTCTTAAACATTATTGCAAATGCGCTTAAGTACACCAGCAATAGGATTGTTGCTATTATTGAGGTTACTTCCTTCGATAATGAAAACGAATATATTATTTCAGTTGAGGATAATGGGGCCGGCTTTGATATGCGGTATTCTTCGAGGCTTTTCAAAGTATTTCAAAGACTCCACTCCCAGAACGAGTTTGAAGGGTCCGGTGTAGGTCTCGCCATATGCCAGAAAATATTGAATAGACATAATGGCATGGCCTGGATGACAGCAGAGGTAGATAAAGGTGCATGCTTCTATTTTAGATTCCCAAAGTCCGCGGCAAATCCCTTAATATCTGACTATTTGTGATATTTGAACGTCCCTTTGTTGGCCTTTTATTGGCCTACGGGCCAACTTGGCCCGTAGTGACAACTTAATCGGCTGTTGTCGGCTGGCTAAAAGAAGCCGTTATGTTTCCATAGCGGCTTCGCTTTTTCTCTATCAAAACCGCCGTTTGGCTTACTCCATATTATTTGGGCGCACAACTATCCAGCCGCCGCAACAATGGTTTTTTTATTTCCGTTGTCTGGCGGCATTTTGGGGTAGAAGCTATTTGTTAGGTTCCTTTCACTTCTTTATCAATCTTTTTGCATAGACAGTAGCGTCCGACTCAATTATTTTTTTCGCAAGACGAAAGCGATAAAGTTCAGATATTTCGCACCGCCTGCGCCCATTGTTTTGCGGTCATTGACCGCAATCTCATTTTCCTGGTTCAGCCAATCCGCCCAAACTTCCTCGTTGCTTTCCATCTCGTATATGGAAACAACTTCGGCATCCCGGCTGCTATTTACTATTTCAGTCCAATAAATAATATCGCGCAGATAAGCAAGCTGTTCCGACGTTCACGAGAGAAGCAATTCTTTTGGCAGGTTATCATGGCAATCCTTTTTCAGGCCGGGTACACAGGCATATATATACCCGCCACGCTTGACGAAAGGCAGCAGTTTTGCGTCTAAATACTCCGGGTCACGGCCCCAATAATTATACGAATCGGTACTGACTACCGCATCGAAAAATTCTTTCTCAAAGGGCAAGGCGGTGGCGTCAGCCTTAACGGGAGTAATTTGTTCAAGGGGTAACCCCATTTCATAAAAAAATCTACGGTTTTCCTGCGGTTCACTCCACAAATCGGCGGCGTAAACCTTGAAGCCATAATCTTTTACGAGCATAACGCTCGTAAGCCCTTGCCCGCTTCCAAGGTCGCAGACGAGACTTCCAGCCGGGATTTTATGATTTAGCAGCATTTCTTCCTGCAATTTGAACGGGTTAGGCCCCATAATTTTAGCCATTAATTCGGGGGTATTGTACTTTTGGCTTTTAGCATACTCCATTGTGATTGCTCCTTATCTTACCTTATCTTTTATTTGCTTTATTGCTTTTGCATAGTTAAATTATACCCCGTTCCTCTTATAAACGCTCCCTACTAAACCCTGTCCGGCATTTTCCGTACCGGCGGCTTGCCGCGCTAAAACACTTTTGCGGCGCAGGATATGATGAATGATTGCTTTGCCGGTACTTCCGTCCACTCGGTCACTCATCACCCACTCCCTTTTGCTTATCATAGACGTACAAGCAAATGTTCTGAGGGCTATCAAAACCCAGTTTACCGGCGATTCTTTTCGATTCCGGATCTGCCAGGGCAAGAACTCCCTGAGCAGCACTCACTTCCTTTTCATAATAAACAGTAACCCAGTTTCCTTTTATCTCGTTCATCTCAGCCGTTTTCAGGTGCAAAACAGGCATAAAATTTAAGCCTACTAGTAGGCCCGTGATTGCGAGTAAGGCTATTGCAGGATTGGCCAGCTTTTTAAGCATAAAGGTATATCCTTTCTCCATCAGGGTTTGTGACATAGAAAAGACCGATTTTCCCGAATATCGGTAGCCGACTGCAGTTTCTTAGGGATACCTTGGTTCTTTTAGTCTTTCTTCCATATAAGCAGCTACTCCTATTTCTTTCATCCGATCATTCCTTTGGCGTACCCATTCCCCGAAACCACTGTTCGATAGGTTTTCGCAGGGGTATTCCTGGCATTGAAAACAGAAGTTAACTCCTTTAGCGGAGCAGTCTTTTAATGGGCAGTCAATAGGGCAGGACATTAGTCGCACCGATTCTTCCAGCCGGCAACCACTGCATGATGCTTGCGAAAAGGAGTTCAAGATCGCTAAGAATTCGTCATAATGCTCAAATTCAGGTTTAGTTGCAGCCTTCATTTGGGCCACCCTTGTATAGTTGCCCAACAGCTCAATCATTTTAGTGCTCAACTCTCTGATTTCCCCACCCTTGAAATCGGCACATCGGCCGCAATCCAGGCCACAAGGCGTTAATTGATTGACAACATCCGAGTAATCCACAGATCCACCTCCTTCTATTCCAGTCAGGGTTTGCTGATTTATCACATATCTTTACCAAAAGATCCCCGGCTCACCTACCGGGAGAACACCACCAAATTAAAAAATGCGTTGTTACCCATATTTTAACAGCAACTATAATTTTCTGGCAAGAATTAGCTTAGTACACCAAACAAGCAATTATTTGAGCTTTTGGAGTAAATCTTTACTAATTGCCTAGACTAGCAATTAGCATTAACCTGTCACACAATAATCCCTTACATCATATTTAGGTACTATATCTAAATATTGGTATATCTTACAAAAATATTTACAGCATTGGGGTTGTTATGGGTTGGGCAAAATATTGAAAAAGCGCGTTCTTCGCCTTAAATCACTCACCCGCCATCCTTATCTCTCCTGGCTCGAAGATTCAGCAACAACAATTACAATAAGGTATGCAACCGTTAATAAGAAAGCAGATACTATTTATTATGGAAGGAGTGTCAGTTTAAACCATAGAATAGTTACCAATTCCGGTAACGAAAAGGAGGTGACCCTTAGACATCTTAAGCCAGGGACAAAATATAACTACCGAATCGGTCTACAAAAACCGGTATATAGTTTTCACACTGCTCCCAAGGATTTCGCGCCATTTTCATTTGGTGTGTTCGGCGATTCACAAAATGGATCCAAGCAAATTAAGCTGAGGCTTTGTCAGGCATTGCGAAAGGCTCACCCTGATTTTCTATTGAATACCGGTGATTTGGTTAAAATTGGCAATGATAAATACCGGTGGAAAAATGATTTCTTTGCAACTATTGGAAGGCTATTATCATTCTTGCCGCTTATGGCTGTCCCCGGCAATCATGATGGCGAAGGGCACCAGTTTAATCATTACTTTAGATATCCAGGCGGCCTAAGATGGTATAGCTTCACGTATGCCAGTGCTTTATTCATAGCGCTTGATACACAATCAAACTACTTACCAGGCAGCCCTCAATACGAATTTCTCGTCAAAACCCTGCAGGAATCCATTAAGACTTGGCGGTTTGTGTACTTGCATATGTCACCCTATTCTACCAATCAAGGACATGAGAGCGATCTTCTTATACGGGAGATTTTGTGCCCTCTATTTGAAAAATACGGGATTGATATGGTATTCTCCGGTCACAATCATTGCTATGAACGTACTCAGCCAATACTACAAAATCAAGCAGACCCGAACCGCGGAGTAACTTACATTACAACCGGTGGAGGAGGCGGGGCGTTAAAATCCTTTATTAGCTTGATGGAGCTAACTGATATGGAAAGAAATTGGTGCAATGTTCGAATAAAAAGACATCACTATGTTATTGTAAAAGTTGAAGATAAAAAACTGATTATATCTGCCAAGGATTTGTCCGGTAATACTATCGACAATTTTGAGTATACAAACCCTAGAGGCAAGAAAACCTTGTGCTCATAATAGGGCGGGTTCAGAAAATAAGGGGCTTGGAATTAGAACAGTCGGGGCACCTAGCCAGGCATAACCGATGTACTAAAAAAGCACCTACCCTTAGGCAGATGCAGAATTATTTTCAACACAATTTCTAATCATGAATATGTTTTCTTCGGTTTTTTGGCTGGTGCGGTTGACGTAGATGTTGGGTCAACAATCTTTTTTTCAGCCTTCTTCTTCTTTTCTTCCTTTTTCTTAGGACTTTTATCTGCCATATTAATTACCTCCAATCCTTTATTACCCTAGATTTAATTATACCCTTTTGCTTATATTATCGCCATTAGCTGTATTGAAACCATTCTGCTCTATTTTCCGGCTGCGTACACATATTTTTAATCATGACTGGTGCTTAAACATCTTTGAACCAAACCGCATTGTTAATAGGGGCTAACGGAGGCTACTGGATCTGGATTATTGTTCAAAAGGCAGCAGGTCAGAAGCTTCTGGGGAAATAGGAATCATGGTTTGATAAACTGGGAAGTAATACAATGAATTGCGAGTAATTTATGCCGCGGCAACACTTGAAAGAATGGGGCATTTGCTTTATAAAGCAAATGCCCCAGCCAAGCACATGGCTGAGGTGTTTCAGTCTACCCGTCGGAAGAATTGGCAGCGCTTCTACTCACTACCTGTCTGGCGTCCTGCTAAGAATTGGGATCTTAGCAGTATAAGCTAAAGGCCGAAAGGTGCACTCCATATTGCATTATAGCGGCTAAATCCATATAATTGTTACTACCATCCGGGTCCATCAGACTCAGGCTCAGGTTGTCAAATAGCCCATTTAATAGGATTACAAATGATTATTAGTGCAGCGGAGGCAAATATGTTCGCAAACATCAAGAATTCACCAAACTACCGATGGTTTGTATTGGCCACTGTTTCTATCGGCACTTTCATGTCCACTCTGGACAGTAGTATTGTTAATGTGGCCTTACCCACCATATCCGGCCAGCTTCACTCTGACCTATCCATTTTGCAATGGACAGTTACTGCTTACCTGTTGACGATATCGAGTCTTCTGCCGGTATTTGGGCGGATTGCTGATATGCTGGGACGCCGGAAAGTCTATTCGCTTGGTTTCCTGGTTTTCACGCTGGGCTCGGCCCTCTGCAGCTTATCCCCCAACATCTGGTTCTTAGTGGGCACCAGGGTATTACAAGCCATAGGCGCTGCCATGCTTATGGCCAACAGTGCGGCGATTGTCACTGCCATTTTCCCCTTTCAGGAACGGGGCAGAGCCTTGGGCTTAACCGGTACCGTCGTCGCTCTGGGTAGTTTGACCGGACCGGCCTTAGGGGGGATACTCATAGGATTGGCCGGTTGGCGCTCCATTTTCTATATTAACCTGCCGATCGGAATCATCGGCTATTTGGCTGCTTTATTTATTTTACCCGCTGATCATCCTCGCAAAGCTGAGGATCGTTTTGATTTTACCGGAGCCGCTTTGTTCACTGCCGGGATGATCAGTCTACTGCTCGCTATCAGTAACGGCGAAGATTGGGGCTGGACAAGCAGCTCAATCTTGCTGGGGCTCGCAATGGGTTTGGTGCTGCTGATCGGATTCTTAATTAATGAACGCAGGGTCCAACATCCTATGATTGATTTATCATTGTTTAGTAATCGTCCTTTTGTTATAGGCAATCTCTGCGGTTGGATGTGTTTCGTAGCAATGTTTGCCAATACTATGCTGCTGCCTTTCTACCTGCAGCAGATTCTTAATTACACTCCCTCTCAGGTTGGATTGTTGATGACTGCCTTTCCAATTACGATGGCGGTGGTGGCCCCTCTTAGCGGCTATGCTTCAGATAAGTTCGGGCCGTTGATTCTCACTAGCAGTGGTTTGACTATATGCGGTCTGGGTTTATTCTATTATTCAACGCTTTCTACAACTGCGCATTTTTATCAGGTTATTCCCGGCTCAATACTTATGGGATTGGGATCGGGTTTGTTCAACTCTCCCAACAACAGCAGTGTAATGAGTTCAGTACCACCACAAAAACTGGGCTTGGCCGGGGGGATTAATAGTCTGGTTAGAAATCTGGGCATGATCTCGGGTATTGCCCTGTCGGTTTCTCTTTTCGAAGCTTGGGGCGGTACCAGCAGCCCGAGGCCTGAGCAAATACCGGCTTTTATGTCAGCCTACCATTCTGTAATGCTGGTAGCCACGGGTATTGCTCTACTAGCTGCGGTTGTATCTTTAAACCGCAAAAGTTACGCCCATCCCTCCGAACTTACTCAAGAGATAGAACAACCGGCTTCTAGAAAAGAGCCCCATTAAATGTTAATTTAGAATTCCATCTCTCTGTTATGCTTGTCCACAAACCCCACGGTCACAGCACAGCCTAGTAACTGCTGCAATAGGCTGGCCAACTCGTCTCTAGCACTAATAACGCTTTGATAGTTACAGTCGCTAAATCCATCAATCGGAAAGAAGATATTCTTGCTTTCTTCGGTTACTTTGCCTTGCTCACTCTGGCGCCAAATCCATCTCCGCGTTTTCACATTGTCGCCAACTGAATAAATCAGTTCACCTGCCTCAAGAATCTCCTCTTCTGCCTCTCCGAAAGGAATAAACCGATCGCCTTGAACCGAAAACCGCACCCCAATATCTCCCTCTGCACTATCAATATCATGTGCACCTAGTGGAACAAGATATTTGAGCGAAATGGCGTTACCAAGATCAACAGCGGTATTTATCTGAGGAAAGCCCTTCTTTTTTCCAATCCGTGAGGCCATCGCCTCAATTGAACTCATAAATTTATTGGGGTTAATGCTAAGTTTGGTAAAAGCATCTCTATATGGTACAATTTCTTCTGCTTCTTTTACCTTGGCATTTTCGAATTTTTTCTCAATAGCTCGAATACTCATCTCTAAACATTTTTCAACTCCATCATTTTGCTCTCTGTTTTTGATGCCTCTTGCCACGACAATACCGAAACAAACATTATCTAGTTTTTCAAAGACTTCCTCCGCAACAACAAACTTCATAATCACTTTAATCCTCCTTAGATGACAACTAAATACATTTAAGAAAATGCCCTATGTTTATGATAAACCATTAAATGATTAGAACTCAATTTATTGACTGATCTAATTAACCAATGCATAAAGACTGATTAATCTTTTCCAAGCTAGTGTCACATGAATTAATAAAGCAGTTGGCGAAAAGACTAACAATACGCTAGACTCTATATAATACCAATAAAATAGAAAATTAAGGAAGTAAGGGGTGTTGGAAATGGCTCATACTCTACCGGATTTACCGTATGCCTATGATGCGCTGGAACCCTTTTATGATGAAGCGACTGTAAGATTGCATCATGATATGCATCACAAAGCCTATGTTGATGGGCTTAACAATGCGGAAGGCAAGTTGGCTGAAGCACTAGAAAACGGCGATTTCGCTCTAATTAAACATATTGAGCGGGAGCTGGCATTTCATGGCTCCGGGCACATTCTGCACACCATGTTATGGGAGAACATGAAGCCAGGCGGCGGCGGTCCAGCCAATGGTGCAGTGGGTGCACTAATTGACCGTGATTTCGGTTCTTTTGAGAACTTTAAAAAACTGTTTACTGCCTCCGCCATAGCGGTAGAGGGTTCCGGATGGGCTGTACTGGCCTGCAACCCGGCCTGGGAAAAGCTGGTTGTACTGCAGGCGGAGAAGCACCAGGATCTTACCCAATGGGGAGCTTATCCTCTATTGGTAGTGGATGTGTGGGAACATGCCTATTACCTAAAATATCAAAACAAGCGCGCTGCCTGGATCGAAGCCTGGTGGAACCTGGTCAACTGGGATGACGTTAATCGACGGGTAGCTTTCATGCAAAAATAGGATTATAGTACATCGGGTAGCTATGGCTACCCGGTGTCAGAGTTATAAAATAAAAAACTCTCGCATTCTGCAGTTCTAATTCTAACTAGTATCATTCTAATATCTCGACAAATCCGTGAGTGCCATCTACACGTATTTGCTGACCATCCAGAATCTGGCGAGTGGCATTATCTACTCCCACTACTGCCGGAATTCCATATTCTCTGGCTACTACTGCACCATGGGTCATCAGACCGCCAACCTCGGTTACCAAACCGGCTGCGAGGGGGAATAACATGGTCCAAGCCGGGTCAGTATAGGGAGCCACCAGTATATCTCCCTTCTCCATTTTAGCGTCTTCCAACCTCAGGATGACGCGAGCCCGACCCTCTACTGTTCCAGATGACACCGGACTGCCGGCCAACGCACCTGGCGGTACGTTTGCCCCCGGCTTGACTAGAATGATTTCACCCTCGCTGGTGATAGCCCGGGGAGGGGTCAGTTTCTTATCCCGTTCAAATTTCTCTTTTCGCTGGGCGATAATATTTGCATTGACCCGCCCACTTTCAATCATTTCCTTAATTTCTTGTAAGGAAAACCAAAATACATCTTCCGGATGATCTAATATTCCTGCTTGAACCAATTGGTCTGCTTCTTGTAAAATTGCCTGTTTGACAATACCCAGGTTCTGTACAATCAAATATTTGGGATGTTCCCGAAGGCCAATCAGGGAGCGGTGAACCTTAATCAATCGCTCCATGCGTTTGACCCTAAATGTTCCCCCGGGAGTTTTCCGCAGGCGATCTAAAAGCCTTGCGATGGCATGTTCAGCCTCCACTTTGCCTGCCAAAAAATCAAGCCGGTGTTGTCCGGGTTTGACCCCTGTAATGTGCCCTAGAATGGCGGGCACCAACTGGGTTGGAGCCTCGCGCCAACGCGGTCTGGTGATATCGATTTCACCCGTCCCCCGCATACCATAGCGTTCCAAGAAATTTAATAATACCGCTGCAGCCTCTTCTCCGCCGGCTACAGCTTTCAGCCCGTCAAAAAACGAAGCATTCCGTGCATGCTTCAGGTATTCGATTACGGCTGGATAATTCCGCACCACATCGGCTGCATCACCTAAAGCCAAACCCATTTCAGTCGTCACATTACCCGGTGGAGATTTACTGATGCTGGCCAGCTCAGCTGCGTCTCCCAGCCACTTTACGGACGAACTCTCAATTAGTTTGTAGGTTAGGACCCCTGCTCCGATAAAGGGAGCGCCCGTGGAAAGCACTGACGACATGAAACCGGAGAGTATTTCCTGAATGTACTGGATTCGCTCCGCTCCGGAGTGTTCCTGTATTTTTCTATTGATTCCCTGGATCTGCTCGGTTATAAAGCGGTTCATTTCATCCACGGCCTGGTCATTATTACGATATAAGATCCTTCTTAGGACCGCAAAAGCAGTTGGCAAAACCGTATTAAGCATAGATAAATTTAATTTTTGATGAGGGTCTATGGACGCCAGAAAGTCCTCACGATTGGCGAAGCTCCGCATTGTCCGACCCATTAATTCATCTACATTCATAATCAGTTCAGGTACCCTATTTCTTAACTGGGAATATCCAAGCAATTTAGTCAAGTCGACATATAGTCTTCCGCCTACCTCTTGTACAAAAATGCTTTCCGCGACCGGCGAACTTTTCCCCACTGGAATTAACGTTCTAAGTACCGATATTCCAAGTGGCTGTATTGCTTCAGTCATCATTTGTACATGACCAAATGATGCAAAAATGTGAAGTTTATCGTCATTGACGGCGGGAACGGGAAAGAGAGTCGTTATCGGTCGACTTTGCACAATAAATATTTCGTCGTCAACCAAACACCACTCTATATCCTGAGGGCTGCCAAAATGCGCTTCAATGTTTCGACCGATTAGAGCCAGCCTAACCGCTTGTTCATCCGATAAAGAAGGGTCGGTTTGTCTCTCACCTATAATCTCCACTTTGTTTGTACCGCCCTGAGGCTGAGCATAGATAGCAATTTCTTTCCTGGCGATTTGCTTTTTTACTATTTTATCTGCTCTAACCTGATATAGATCGGCGGAAACGATACCTGATACCAAGGCCTCACCCAGGCCAAAACTGGCATCAACGGACACGATTTTCCGGTTGCCGGTGACGGGATCGGCTGTAAACATTATTCCGGATACTTGAGGAAAAACCATGCGCTGCACCACAACCGATAAAAACACCGAGCGGTGGTCAAATCCATTCTGAGCGCGATAAACAATGGCCCGATCAGTAAATAAAGAAGCCCAGCACTGCTGCACTGCCGCAAGTATATTCTCTGATCCTTTTACATTCAAATAGGTATCCTGCTGTCCAGCAAATGAAGCCGTGGGCAGATCCTCAGCGGTGGCGCTGGAGCGGACTGCATAGGCCCACTCCTCCCCCGCCTTTTTCCAAGCGTCGATGATAGCTGTTTTAATGTTTTCGGGCATTGTCACTGACTCCATGTAACTCCTGATCGTTTTGCCCATTTCACTGATTTCATCCAACTGTTCAGGGTGTAACCGATCCAGTTGCCTCAGCAGTTCTTCCATTTCGATACTCGCTTGAATAAAAGTGCGGTAGCCATCAGTGGTAACACAAAAGCCAGCTGGCACCGGGAAACCGGCCTTAGCCATTTCCCCCAAATTAGCCCCTTTTCCACCTACTATAGGCAAATCCGTTTTATCAATTTCGTTTAAATTGACCACATATTTATTAATATTAGTTTCACCCCCTGAGAACTATTATTTGCCTTTCCCATGGATTTTAGCACCTGTAGTTTTTTCTGAGATGGACAATCCCAATGACCCTGAATGACTCTGGTATTGGGACAGGGGGACGGGTCCACTGTCCCAATACCAGAGTCGGATTAGTTAATACTAGCGATATATTTATTACTTGACAAGTTAAGTGATGTCATTAATAATATTTTGTTAAGGTGAGTATGCTTAAGGCACTTGGCCGAGCAGCATAGAGGCTTTATACCTTACACGCAAGAATACCCTGCGGAGTCACTTATGGTGACTGTGCGGGGTTCTATTTTTTATCAAACCCCTCTAAATCCCCTTCCTCCATAGGTGGAGGATAAAGCGATTTTTTTCCTAAGTTGCGGGTATGGTCCCCGACTTAGGAGGTGTTTGATAAAAACGCTCGCGGCGCGATGCACACAAAACGCGAAGGGAAAGCGCTATAGCGCCCGCGTTTTGGCGCGCAATTCTCTTAAGCGCTCATTGGTTTTTATTCTAATAAATGAGGTGAGAATATGGATAATTTGTTTGCAACCAGGATGCAGAATACTCAAAAGTCCTTTATTAGGGAGATATTAAAGGTAACTGAAAATGCCGAAGTTATTTCGTTTGCTGGAGGTCTTCCCAATCCCAGGTTCTTTCCAGTTAGAGAGATAAATGATGCCACGAATAAGGTATTAGCTGAAAACGGTGAAAATGCTCTGCAATACAGCACCACCGAGGGCTACCAGCCCTTGCGGGAATTTATCGCTCAACGCTATCAGAAACGCGGTATGAATGTGGATGCTGATCAAATATTAATAACTAACGGCTCTCAACAGGGTTTAGATCTAATTGGTAAGGTTTTTCTGGATATTAATGATGGTATCGTTATTGAACGACCCGGCTATCTGGGCGCAATACAAGCTTTTAGTATGTTTGAGCCCCAGTTTCACTCGGTCCCGTTGTTTGAAGACGGCCCGGATCTGCAACACCTGGAATCTATACTGAAGGAGAACCAGGTAAAACTGATGTATATCGTGCCCAATTTTCAAAACCCTTCCGGGATTACCCATTCCCTTGCTAAAAGAAAGGAATTAGCTGCCCTGACGAACCGATACAACGTACTGGTAATTGAAGACGACCCCTATGGTGAACTCAGGTTTATGGGCGATGCCCTACCCTCGGTACGGTTGTTCAGCGAAGATAAAACCATACTGCTGGGTTCCTTTTCTAAGATCGTTGCACCCGGCATGCGGTTGGGCTGGATATGTGCCCGGCATGATATTATGGAAAATCTGATAATAGCCAAACAGGCAGCCGACCTGCATTCTAATTACTTTAGCCAGAGGGTCGTCCACCAATACCTGTGCGACTATGATATAAATGAACATATCAATCACATCAGGGATGCTTACGGTAAGCAGCGGGATTGTATGGTTGCTATGATCGAGAAATATTTGCCGTCGGATATCACCTGCACTAAACCTGAGGGTGGCATGTTCATTTGGCTTACCCTCCCTCCAACCATGTCCTCTCTGGAATTGTTTGATTTGGCCTCAACCCAAAATGTAGCATTTGTCCCCGGTACGCCTTTCTACGTGGATGGCGGCGGAAGCCAAACCTTACGGCTGAACTATTCAAATTCCGATGAAGCTATAATTGAAGAAGGGATCAAAAGACTGGGAAGTTGTATTCGCAAACTGACCTAAAGTTGACCTCAAATTATTTCGAGCTTGGAGATTTATAGCCCTGTATGAGCATTTCCATAGTTCTTTGCAGCCGCTATGGCGGGTCTCCTGTTTTTTAGACTTATATTCACTGCACATATTCTTTCTTATTGGTATAAGACAGCTTCGCAAAAAACTCCTGCGCTAGTGAAGCTGTCTTTAACATATCCGCTAAGTCCGATGGAATAGTAACCACCCGAGGCTCCTCATCCTGACATACTTCACATGAACGATGTCACTGGTTTGTTTGTTTAATCTAGCCTGAATAGTTTCTGCATTATACGAAACTTTTTATATATTTCATTGTACATATTAATTGGAGGTAACTACCAAATTATATTTGCAATTGAGATAGGAAATAGGGATGTGAATGTCGAAATAATAACCAGCATAAATTGGGGGGAATTCTTATTAATACCAATTTTAGAGAATGCATTGTTAAGCCCATTAGCAGTTGCCTGGTTTACTCATTAATCCTGTTACTTGCATGCTTATCATTAAGCGGTTGCGGCAGTAAAAAAGAAGCTGATAAAACAGCTCCAGTGATTAAACAGGTGCAGTTAACCCCGGTTAGCTCCCTTAAAATCGAAAATCGTACCGACCTGGCTAGTTTGCTGGAAGCGGAAGAAGAAACCCTGGTTGCTTTTGAAGTAGGGGGGAGGGTACTGGAACTACTCCATGGAGAAGGCGATATTGTACAAGCGGGAGAGGCTCTGGCGACGCTGGATGCTAGTGAGTATGGCGTTCAACAAGCACAGGCACAAATGGCCTTAAACAATGCCCAATTAAGCTACCAACAGGCTTTGGATGCCTTCAAGCGCGCCGAAGCCCTGTATGCCGCCGGAGCTGTATCCAAAACTGATTTTGACAATGCCCGGGATGGACTCACATTGGCTGAGAACGGCAAACAGCTGGCAGAGCGCTCACTCACTCTGGTAACTGGGAAAGATTGCCTGAATGCACCAATTAACGGAGTAGTAATAGACAAGCTGGTAACCAAAGGTCAAATGGTGGCAGCAGGAACGGCCGCTTACCGTATCGGACAGATTAACGAACTGAAGGTTTTGCTACCTGTACCGGATTATGAAACAAAACAGTGGAAGATGAATGACGCTGTAACCCTGACCTTATACGGAGAAAGCCGGGAAGGCAAGGTAATCAAAATAAATCCTGCAACGAATAAAGGAACCGGTACTATCGGGGTGGAGGTAAAGCTGCCGAATCCCCAACACGATTGGCATCCAGGACAATTAGTACAAGTCTCGCGAAAGATGGACGGCCCAAACGGTATGTTTGTCCCGGTACAATCAGTTATCAATCGGGGTGAGAAAGAACCCTATGTTTACGTGGCAACAGATGGTAAGGCGGTGAAAAGATCCGTTCAGATCGGTACTATTTCCGGACAGTACCTGGAGATTACTTCCGGTTTGACTATAGGCGAACAGGTAGTCAGCCGGGGGGCTGACCGTCTCTTCGATGGCGATCCGATAGAGGCTGGAGGAAGCGTCTAATGATAGAGTATTTGCTTAAACGCCGTAAAATTACCATTCTGTTTTTTGTTATGGCGGTTTTGGTTGGGTTCTTAAGCTTCTTTCAGCTTCCCCGGCAGGAATCTCCTGATGTTATAATTGATGTTGCCCTGGTACAAACTGTGATGCCTGGTGCATCCCCGGAAAAAATGGAGCAAACCGTTACCAACAAGCTGGAGAAAAGGATAAAGGAACTGCAAGGGATTCAGACGATCGAGTCAACATCGGCATTCGGATATTCAGTCATTGTAGTTACGGCTGCGCCGGGAGTTGACCCGGCCCAGAAGTGGGATGAACTGCGTAAGAAAGTAAAAGATGCTGAAGCAGATTTGCCGCCGGATGCCGATCAACCGATAATTAATGATGACCTGGCTAAAAATGCCTTCTATACCTTCAATATCACTGCCGATAAGCAGTCCGATTTATATCAACTGCGTTCTACTTTAAAAAGCTGGAAAGATCAATTAAGCACCTTACCTGGCGTATCTCAGGTTGACATCGTAGGTATGCCTGAACAGGAAGTCAGGCTCGACCTGGACAGCAACAAACTGCGTCTTTACAATATTGCTTGGGCTCAGGTGCTGGGAGCGATCAAAGCCGAAAATGAACGTATCCCCATCGGAGAAATGAAAGTCGAAGGCACTACCTATCAATTAAAACTACCTGATACATATAGTTTGGATGAACTGAATCAACTTATAATCGGCAAGAACGAGCAAGGGGTACCTGTATATCTGCAGGATGTAGGGCATGCTTATCTAACCACAAAGGAAGACACGGTCTATGCCTATCATAATGGCAAACCGGCTCTGGTAATGGGATTAGGAGTAGAAAAACGTACTGATGCACCTTCTACCCAGAAGAATGTTGACCAGATGATAAGCAAACTAAAAACCTCGCTTCCGGCTGGAGTGACAATGGAACCGGTATTTTCACAAAGCCAAAAGGTTAATAATATTTTTAACAACCTGTTGAAGGAAATGATATTTGCTATTCTCGCGGTCCTGTTTGTCTGCACCCTGGGATTAAGTTTCTCCACTGCCGCCATGGTAGCTCTGGCAATTCCCATATCTATGGCCATTGGTCTAATATTTCTGCCTTATCTGAACATAACCATCAGCGAGATTTCAGTGTACGGACTTATTGTAGTTCTCGGCATTTTGGTGGATGATGCCGTGGTCGTTAACGATAACATAGAACGCCATTTGTCTGTTCTTAAGCAAACCCCCTTCAATGCTGCTAAAGAAGGAGCGCGGGAGGTAGCCTTGTCAATCTTGACCGCTACCCTGTCTACAGTGTTCGCCTTCGGGCCTCTGCTCTTCTTAACCGGCATTATGGGTGACTTTATCAGACCCATGCCGGTAGTAATTTCGCTAACCATGCTGGCTTCCATGATAATGTCACTTACTATCATCCCTATCTTTCGCTACTGGTATGAAGACCGACGTCATGCATCTGGAACTATCCAAGATAAACCGGCTGGTCTATTGGGTCCACAGCTTAACCGGCTTACCGATTACTATGCCCACACCATAATACCCAAGGTTTTAAAACGTCCGCTTCGAACAGGTATTATAGGTGTGTTGATAGGAACCCTGGCCTATGGTTTAATTCCGTTTATTCCGGTGGAATTGTTCCCTGAAGCCGGCTGGGAGCAGATGCCGATCTTTATCAATATGCCGCCAGGCACTACCGTAAATGAAACCGAGCAAGTAGTGTCGGGAATTCGGCAATACCTGTCTGAACAAAAAGGGGTTGTGGACGTATACTCTTCATCCGGGGCCAATGTACAGGGATGGTTCGGCGGTGGTATCGGCGCTGGCGATGTATCCGAGGATACTGGTTTTGTGGTGGTAAAGCTGGACAACAAACTCGTCAAGCAAGCTGAGTTGGTAGATGAATGGGGGCAAACACTCAGTAAAAAATACCCCGGGGTGGAGATTACACCTTACCAGATCAAATCAGGTCCACCGGTTGGACAGGCGATTTCATTGAATCTGTACGGGGATGATGTTCAGACCTTACGGGCTTTATCCCAGCAGGTAAAAGATAAAATCAGCAAGGTGCCAGGGGCGGTAAATGTTCAGGACAACTTTGGACTGGATGCCTATACCTTGGAATTCCAGGTTAACAAAGATATGATGAACCAGAAAATGGTCAACTACACCGACCTGTCACGTACCCTGCGCCTGGTGAGTGAAGGCATCTCGGTCGGTCAGTTTGACGATGGCAGTGATCTTATCGATATGACCCTTTACGTGAAAGATCCGAATGTTAACCCCATGGCAGTTTTCCAGAGTCTATCAGTTCCAAATGCTTTAGGGCAGCACATTCCCCTGCTGCAGCTGGTTCAGGTTAAACCGGCTTTTGGTATTACGGGTATCCCCCACCGCAACCTATCCCGGGTAGTTACTATCACCGGTGATGTACAGGGACGAACCGCCACAGAGGTAATGAATGATATTAAGGTATTGCTCACGGGGATTCAGTTCCCGGAAGGATATCGTTGGGATGTGGGAGGAGAAATGAACTACCAGAACGACATGTTCGCTGATTTAGGGAAGTTATCTATCTTTGTTTTCTTCTTGATTTTCATACAAATTGCAATGCAGTTTTATTCCCTGAGCCTGCCCTTGCTGGTCATGAGTACGGTATACCTGGCTGTAGCCGGAAGTCTGATCGGTCTGTTTGTAACCCGGACCCCATTAGGTTTTGTCTCCATGATGGGTATGATCGCGTTAGCCGGAATCGTGGTACGAAACGGAATCGTCTTCATTGAATTTATCGAACGCTCTCGCCGGGCCGGGCACGAATTAAAAGAAGCCGTGCAATTAGCTGGCGGAGCTCGGCTGCGTCCGATTCTCCTGACATCAGCCACCGCAGTAGCCGGCTTACTCCCTTTAGCCTTTGCATCAGAACCCTTGTTTACACCGCTGGCTACAACCATTATTTCGGGTTTAGTCTTCTCAACCCTGCTTACCCTGCTGGTAGTGCCATCATTGTACACGGTACTGGCGCAGTGGAAAATAAAGCGCGAAGAGAAACGGGCAGCACGCCGGGTAGTGAATAGTGAAGAGGTATCTGTCGATCTTAGTTAAACATCGGGGTCAATCATGGGGACGGTTCTCTTGATCGGAATGTAATATCGACCGATCAAGAGAACCGTCCCCATGATTGACCCTGATTGCCTGTTAATGCTTTACATCTGTTTGGAGCATATTAACCAGTAATTTGGTTAGAACGGCCCGATCCTTATCATCGCCCGCCTTCCATAATTCCTGAAGTAGTCGCTGTTCTCTATTTTCAGGGTCAACTGAGGCAGACAACATATTACCCACTTTCAGACCTATCTTATCGATCGTGCTCTCAGACATCCCTACCATTTCCGCAAGCGATACTGCTTTGGCAAGAGTCCCCTTCCATTTTTCCCATTGCGTAAAAGATTCCGTGTTATTGATTTCCATTGAAATTACCTCCCAGATTTGTTCTGTTAGGTTATTATTTCTTAAATTAATAAAAGTATGCTCTAAGGCAAGGGGACGGTTCTTTTGCCTCGGTGCCTCTACTTGCCTATTACCTTAGTTTCTGTGCGGTAACCAGAAAAATCGTAAAAGGGCGCATTCCTCCGGGAACAAATCTGACTATTTCTGCCGCCGTCTGAAACTCGATATTATCAAACCCTGCTTCCTGCAGGGTACGTCGGATTGTATCTCGGTCAAAGCCAAAATGAAATACCCCTTCATTATTCCCCTCCCCGTGGAACAGGCCGTAATCAGGGTCTAAATCGGCAATGCAGATATAGCCTCCCGGAGCAGTAACCTTACTGAATTGATCAATTAATGGTTTTGTCTCTTTTATATGGTGCAGGGTCATGCTGCTGACGATCAGATTATAGGCGCCTTCCAAAATGTCACCTTGTTCAACATCCAGGTGCTGGGTGGTGATATTGGCGATATTCTGATCTTCTATTTTCCGATTGAGAACTTCCAGCATTCCGGTTGAACTGTCTACCGCCTTTATTGAGCAGACCAACGGCTGCAATCTCAAGGTTAGCAGGCCAGTTCCACAGCCGAAATCCAAAACATTCATATTAGAATTCAAGCTTATTGCTCGTAATATCGCATTGGCAATATTGTTAGCCATCTTGACCCGCCCCGGGTTTTCGTCCCAAGTGGCCGCATCCTTATTAAAATCCCGATTTTCGATGTCCATGACCATCCCTCCCATTCTTAGCTCAGGATCTGCACACTATTGTATCCCGAATAATGGGAGTTGCCAATTTTTAGATTTAAAAACTGGGGGGTGGATAATTTAGGTAGAATTTATTAATAGCTTTATCTAACTTCTGGCTGACCGCCAATACCTTAGGATCAGTATAGTTTTGCTGAAGTGTAACGATTCTTTCCAGTTCACGACGTAATGTTTCTATTAGCATAATAACTTCCATCCGGTTTAGACAAGTATTTTCCTGTTCAGCCTTTTCCTGTATAGCCATTTACACACCATTCTTCCCGTTAGATGAATAGTATTAATAAGTGCTCTTTTCATTCTTTATCTTTAGAATTAATTCAAGTTGTTTCATCATCCATAAAAAGATAATCTTCTATCGACAATCCTTCCACCTTACACATGCAGTAAATTCCACTCCATAATTTGGCTCCACCGCTCTTTTCACCCCGCATGATTCGAAACAGGTATGAGTAATTAATTCCCAAACGCCGTGCCAATTCAGGAAGAGTCCAATTCTTTGTTTTCGCCAGTTGCTGTAAACCAGAAATATTTGGTTTCATCTTTACTAGCCTCGCTTTGTTTACCAACAATATCAAATTTAGATTATCATGTCTATAGACAACGGTCAACCATTTTTTTCACCTTTTTACATTATATTGCAACTCGCGAATTGTCTACAGGCAATATTTGCGATAGAATGGAGGACAAAGGGGGAATGTAAACTGGATTTCAACAAGTCATATTTCTCAAATTGCTTGAAACTGGCCAAGGGTGATAGATCAATAAATAAATATGGCAATGAGGCCAGCGTTGACCCCGGTTACATATCTCGTTTGCTGCGTGGTTTAGTGGATAATGCCCCCAGTGCGGCGGTTATAAAAAAGTTGGCGGATGCAGCCCGGAATGGAGTTAGTGCCCAGGAATTGATGGCTGCGGCTGGTTATCTTGATATTGCAGATAGCAATCCAAATAACAGTAATCGTACCATTCCCCACCAATGGAAGCAATGGGAAAAGGTTATAGAGGAAGCGGGGCGTTATAACATATCGCCTGAAGCAGCAGTTGATCTAATTCAATCGCTGGGCCAATCTTTAGAAAGAATCAAAAAGGGTAAGCCAGTTTAATTGGGAAGAATAGGCTGTCTGGTAATGACCACGTCAGTCGACATGGTATATATATAGGGCAGCAGTAGACTAGTGATACCGGAATCGGCACTTGACATCTTCATGACAATTTTTACATACTGTTCTTAGGATTAGGGAAAAATATCAAGCAATGAAATAGGAGGTGTCTTTCTATGAATACATTATTGGTATACGCACACCCTAACGCCCAGAGTTTTAATGCCGCTCTGGTTAAAGTAATTCAGGAGGAAATAGTTAAAAAGGGAGATCAAATAAAGGTCAAGGACCTGTATGCCATGAACTGGAATCCGGTGCTCAGCCAAAAGGATTTCGAGGGCTATCATTCCGGTAACCTTCCTGAAGATATCAGACAAGAACAGACGGATGTTGCCTGGGCTGATCTTGTTATAATGGCAGCCCCGGTATGGTGGTATTCAATTCCCGCCATCTTAAAAGGTTACATTGATCGGGTTTTCAGTTTAGGATTTGCCTATAAATATACTGCCACCGGTCCTTTGGGTTTGCTTAAAGGCAAGAAAGGACTCTTTATCACTACTTCTGGAGCTAACCAACAAGATGCTGAGTATGGTGGAATGCTGAAAACCCTGGATAGATCACTGGTGGGTGTTTTTACTTTTTCCGGTTTTGCAGAAAAGAGACTCCATAATCTTTTTGCGGTCACCACCGTTAGCGACGAAGAACGCCAACAAATGCTTACTGAAGTAAGGGAGCTAATTAGAAGTTTCGCCTAAAACACATAGCTGATTTTCAAAACAGAGGACTATTTCCTTGACAGATTCAGGGTGGTTCTTTTGTCGTTTAAGTGTCTGGGGGAGGAAATTATGGGGCGAAGGAATACAATAATAGTCCTGCTCGGACTAGCAATTATACTCCTGTTTTTTGCAGGCAGAGAATCTTATCAATTATTTCACGGGCTTCGCTATATGAGCGCCCCCACCCATGCAACCAGGGAGCCTTTTGGCCACAGCGTTCATGGGTGGATGAGTGTTGGAGATATAGCTAAAATATATCAAGTATCACCGGCAGATGTCTTCATCGCCCTAGAAATCGATCCCGCCCCCGGTGACGAAAAACTGCCATTAAAAGACTTGGCCAATAAATATCATAAAACCGGCCCTGAAATAGAGAATGCCATGAATAAATTAAAAGATGCTGTTCCCAACCAGGGAAATAACAATAATGGATAATACCTTAGCGTGGTTAATTACCTATTTCCGTATCTATGGAATACCTGTTTTAGGCGTAGCGGTGCTGCTTCAGTCCAACGGTATACCGACCGGCGCTAATTTTCTGGTTATTGCGGCGGGAGCTTTTTCATATGCTGGTGAATTCAATATGCTTTCCCTTTTTCTTTGGGTATGGCTATTCAACATAATCGGAGATGTTGCGGGTTATTACTTATGGTATGGTTTTGGTACACTGCTGCTGGAAAAGCTGACCTTTGCGGAAAGATTATTGTCTGCTTCCTTGATAAAATCCCGGCACTATTTGGAGAAATACGGGCAATCTAGTCTGCTCATCACTCGTTTTCCCGTCTCGGGCTTGGGCCCCCCTATGAATATCCTCGCTGGCCTTACCAGCTATAATATTAAGCGTTTCTTGATAGCCATAGTCCCTGGTGAGTTTCTATGGACTGGATTTAACTTGGGTATGGGGTACTGGTTCGGAGACTCCTGGGAAACGATAGGAATAATAATGAATCATTATCTTTATTGGATATTGTTGATTACGGCTTTGGCCTTTGTAGTTTATTCATTGTTAAAGCAGCTGCACAATCACAAGCAGCGCAACAAAAGTGAACTCAGCAAGTAGTACTCATGTTCAGACGCCCCTTACTTTGCAGGGGCGCCAAACATAACCATAGCATTATAGTCAACGCCTGCGTCAGCTCCGCTATAGGTCATATTAACATTCTGCAGCATGATACGCAGTCTATATCCATTCTTTTCAACATTCAAAGTCATATTCTCTGGAGAAATCGCCTCTTTAGGACTGTTGCTGACTGAGGAGAGTGTTTTAGTAAAGTCGTAAAGACCAGTACCTACTAACTCTGCTCCATTAGCATCTTTCACCGACACATAGGCTTCTTGGGGTGATAAGCGCTCCACTGTGAGGATATATTTGGCTCCCCGCACCTCGAAATCAAACTTGGGTTCACTTACCTTATCCATCCTATTAGCATTGATATTAAACATCATATCGTATCCATTGATATTTAACGGTTTTTGCGTATCCAGGCTGGCAAAGAAGAAGTTTTGATCGCCGCCTATGTTCTCGTAGGCCGGTTCGAAACCAAAAGTGCTTTGCATATTATTATTCGTTCTGAAATCTGCCGGCAGCCAGGTCACGTATTTGGCATAACTACGATTCTCCAGATAATTCAATATGCTGGTAGTTTCCAGTCTTAACGTCAAGGGCACATCGGACTTGGGATTTATTTTTCCGTCAGTTAGTATTCCTTCCGCACTGAGCATAGTCTCCAATCTGGTGATCTGGCTGACCCGAGAAACGGTGAAGGCATCAACCGGAGGCAGAATCGAAAATATCGCAAACCCAGCAGCCATCAGAGCGATTATCCCATTTTTAGTTACTGGCCGGATGCTGAGCAAGATGCCACAGGCAATGGAAAATATCCCAAACAGGGCTACATAATAGCGCGCCTCGGTAAACCCATAGGCATTCAGGCGAATATAAACTGAGATGAGCTGCATAATCACCACCGGAATCAGCACCATAGGAAAAATGCGCTGATACAATTTAGCAAAGCGGTTTTGGAGCAGACTGGCCAGGACATAGATGATAAGTCCAGCCGCTGAGTAGCCCAAAACCATAGGTCCTAACTGGCCGACGGGCCATTTTAGAGTCACCAAAATTTTGATAAAATAAGCGGCCAGCACCAGCGTATAAGCTGTCACCAGAGGTATTGCAATGTAGGAAACCAGGATCTCCAGGAATTTCGGATAATTCTCCGCACTTTGAGCATATTCGCGATCGCTTTCATTATCCGAATTAAAACGAGGCAGGAGTGATAAATAGTAAATCGTAGCGAAAAGAATCCATATCACCGACATCACATAGCTATATGTGTCAGAGTTGACCTTAAAAAGCAGAATATCAATGGCAGCGATAATGCTGGCACAACCAGCCGAAAGAACACCTGAGTATAAAATCGATGTAAATACTGATTTGAAATGGATCAAAGCTGCCTTATTGAAGTCATATTTACCCCCGAACGAGGGAACCCATATGAAGGCGCAAAACATGGCGAAAACAGCCACCAAAGTCCGCACGCTAACTGCAAAGTCTATATTCGGAACCGACCTTATAATTAAAAAATAACCAGCCGTAAGCAGTGCTGATAACAAATACACTACAAACCGAAGTTTGGCCAAGCGTTCAATACGCTCACATTTAAACTGGGCGGCAATTCCTATAAAGGCCCCTAATAAGAAGGTGTACATAAGTTTTTGTACGATCAGGTCGGGGGTTTTGTGCAGGGAAATCATATAACAAACCAATATGGTTGTCCCGACCAGGCACAGGACTGTCAGGGGAAAACGTGAGACTGCCTTGAAAAGTCCTTGTACCATTTTTAAAATGGCTTCACCCCAGCGTTTCATTGCAAATCCTCCAATCACAAGGTTTTTGCCCAATTGCTAATTTTTATAATCGAGAGTCAACCTCTTTTCACTTGTTTAATAATATTATATCCCTATTATAGCTTACATTGCTCTTTACTGTTTATGGAAACAGAAAAAGCAGAGGACCAACATCTATACCGGATAGTGTTGGCCCTCTACTTTTGTGTGGTACTGATCACTTGGATAGTACCTCCTTTTAAATTATTACCCTGACAACAGGTTTGCCTTGGCCGTCGCCTTAGGTCTTTAGCTTACGCTGCTGACTCTAATGTGGCATCCCTCTTTCGGAGTTACCCTCTTAACCAGCTCATATCTTGCGATGTGATACCATTAAGAGAATGTTCGGAAAACATGTTGCTTTCCATTGTGCTCACTCCCTGTTTCCCACTCCTAAAATTATCCTTCAGGTTTTTAAGCCCGTCCTATAATTCTGGTTATCGATAATACCTTGAGGGTACTATTGTTGAGAACAGGTTATGAGATTTTGAAAAGAACCCTTTTCCTGGAACCCCTAGTTTCAGGGCAATTACCAGTACTCTGGCTTACGCTATTTCCTGGTACCATCACTATACAATGGTATAGTAAAAAGGTCAATCATTGTGATTGATATCTTTTTCTTAATCTCCTTACTGGAGGGGGACAGGTCCCCTGTCCCGTCTTGAATAACACTTAATTATCTGTGGAAATCCCCAATATCCTCATTATTTATTTCCCCCAGTATTGATCCGCATCCTTCTCCATCTTTTCCAGCCGAGTATAATAATCCGGGAATTCCTTCAGATGGGCTAGGGCGATTTTGCCGGTAATAAGCGGATCATCATTGGTTACGTTGGTCTCAGGATCGCGAAGCCCATGCTCCAGTTCTACATCCATTCCCATCCGAAACTGTTCTACATCAAATTTGCTCCAGTCTATTCCTAATTTACCCCCTACAATTGCGGCTTCCTCCGCACTAAAACTCTTCTTTGCAGTCATAAATGCATCCCCCTTCTTAATAATTTTATTGCTTAACTGTGACGGGTCCAATGGGACAGGGGGACGGGTCCCTCGTCCCATCCCGGGATGTCAAAAGTGGGACGAGGGACCCGTCCCCCTGTCCCATTGGACCCCTGTCCCACCGTCACCCCTGTCCAGTCTGTATACTTCTTGGTTTTCATTATATCATTTCCAATTCCTGCAACACAGGCTCAACCAACCCTTTTGCCACGGCCAGCATTAGTCTTTTGCCGCAAACTATATTTGCGCAATTATCACGAATACTTTTTATCTTTATGCCATAAATTGGTAGCAAGGTGGTGATAACACTGAAAATCAAGGAGATAATGACCAATAATCCCATCACATTTCAACCTTCTTTAACTGTAAAGGAAGCAACGAGTATATTTTTGGAGCATCAGATGGATGGCGCCCCGGTTGTGGATAACGATGGAAATATATTAGGCTTGTTCACCAAAACACATATCTTTCGGGTTATAAGTCAGGGTTTGGACTTGAATGCACCCGTTGCAGACTTTATGACCCATCAGGTCTTTTACGGTCATCCTGACGACAAAGTGGAAGCTCATATAAACCCCGGGATCGGTCGTTTGCCAATCATGGACGGAAACAGGGTGGTCGGAATTGTCACCCGCAGTGATTTAGCTGCTGCTTATTTTCGTTCTTTTAAGAATAAATCCACTGAGCTAAATACCATCATAAATTCTACCCATAATCTTATTGTGGCGGTTGATAACGAAGGCATGATCACTGTATTTAATAAAGCCGCAGAAAATGTTCTGGGTGTAAAAGCTGAAGAGGCTTGGGGGAAAAAAGTAGTGGACCTCTTCCCCACCAGTGGTCTTCTGGATGTTGCACAAACTGGCAACGTGGAACCTTTGCAGAAATTAATGTTGAATAATCGTTATTTCATATCAAATCGCACCCCCATATACAAAAAAGGCAAGCTAGCTGGTGCCGTGGCTGTACTGCAGGACATTTCGGAATTTGAGGAGATATCCCGTGAATTGGAATATGTCAAAGAACTGAACCGAGAATTGGATGCAATTATTGAATCCTCTTTTGACGGTTTGTATATAGCCGATGGGAATGGCCTTACTCTGCGTGTTAACCAAGCATTCGAAAGAATCACCGGCATCCCCTTGGATCAGTTTCTGGGCAGAAACGTGAAAGATATAGAGAGCGACGGAATAGTTTCCGAATCGGTATCAGCTTTAGCCATTAAGCAACGCAAGTCGGTTACCATCATTCAGGAAATGAACAACGGCCGTATCACTCTCGTTACAGGCAACCCTATTTATGATGAAGAAGGCAATGTCTTCCGGGTGGTCTGTAATGTCCGTGATATCACAGAGCTAAATATACTCAAACATAAATTGGAGGAAGTGGAGAGTTTAAGTCACCACTATGAAAACCAATTGCGCACCCTTCGTTTGCAATATACTGGCTCAAGCAAAATAATTTGCGCCTCCAAAATGATGAAAGACTTTTTGGGAACGGTTATTAGGTTATCTCAATTCGATTCTACTATTTTGATTACCGGAGAATCCGGTACCGGTAAAGAGCTGATTGCCGAGACCATTCACAATAACAGTACCCGAAAAGATGGGTCCTATATTAAAGTAAATTGTGGAGCTATCCCGGAAAATCTGCTTGAATCCGAGCTGTTCGGATACGATTATGGAGCATTTACCGGTGCTAAAAAGGAAGGCAAAATGGGGTTTTTCCAACTTGCCAATGGAGGCACAATTTTCCTGGATGAAATAGGTGATTTGTCTTTTAACCTGCAGGTGAAATTATTAAGAGTGTTGCAGAACCGAGAAATAACCAGGGTCGGCGGAAGTAAGTCAATCCCCATAGATGTTCGTATCGTAACCGGAACTAATCGTAATCTATTGGAACTAGTGGAACAAAAACTATTTCGGGAAGACCTTTATTACCGCTTAAATGTGGTACCAATTCATGTTCCAGCTCTGCGTGAGCGTAAAGAAGATATACCTTCCCTGGTCGGACATTTTGTTCAATTATTCAACCGCAAACATAAACTAAATAGAAGTTTTGCACCAGAAGTTATAAGGTTGTTTATCAATTATAATTGGCCCGGTAATGTGCGGGAACTTGAAAATCTTATCGAGAGGATGATGGTAGTCTCAACCAACAATGTTCTAAGCAAAGATGATTTACCCTCTCAATTTGAGAACAAGATGCTTGACAAGCACTGTGAGATAATTGTTTCGGGCATCATTCCTTTGCCAGATGCGGTAGCTAATGTTGAAAAACAAATCCTTGAGAAAGCCTATGCCAAATTCGAGACTACCCGCCAAATGGCTAAAGAACTAAAAGTTGCTGCCTCTACAGTGGTAAGAAAGGCTGCCAAATATGGTATTTCTCAATCAAGTCAGGATCAAAATTACCTCAAATAATCTAAGCATAGATGGTAAAAACGTTGTTACCGAAACGGAACGCAGCGGTGCAAATATGGAACAGTGATTTTGGTAATTTGCATGATCACTTTAGATTAAAATGTTCAATCGAAATTAATTGGTTAATTGGAGATAATACATTCAGCTTTTGTATGAATTGATTTGAAGACTGATAGGTTAGGGTTCATTTATTTTAGAACTATAATTTAGAACATTACTATCAACAACCAGGGCCGCGATTGTATCACGTATAATGGCGGCCCTGGTTGTTGCAATACTGGAACGATTTTTAAGGAGGACTTAGCACTATACTCAAATTTTAATGCCAATAAAACCGCTATTAAGGGTTTTGCTTGGAACTATTTAAAGTTGGCATAGTAATTGCTTTTTAAATGTTCAAGAAGTAAAAATAATTGCAAAAATATGATGCTAATTGATCTTCTATTATATGAACTTAAGCTATTACGAAATTATTTTTCAATGCTGCTAAAGGAGTGATCTTAATTGCAGGACTTAAGATGTAAAAAGTGCAACAAACTATTGGGCAGATATTATGATTGTAAGCATTTAGAGATTAAATGCCCTCGTTGCGGGGAAAACAACCTGGTGCAGGATAAAATATCTGCCAACCTCCAACCAGGGAGTATTCTGTCCAGCCTTCCCCGGCTAAGTAATCCCGCCATTTAGATCTACGAAAAAACAAAAAAGGCTGAAAATTCTGCAATGAGAGCCATTGAGCCCCGCCGGATTAACAAACTGTAGCGGGGTTTATTTATGCACAATTCAAAGGATACGAAGCGAACCCTGCACAGTAACTAATATTATAACCCCATTCTGATTGCTGAGAGCCATCGAGCCCCGCCAGATGATAATTCTGTCGGGGCATTTTTTATGAGAAAGGGGGAGTTAAGCAAAAACATTCCAGGTGAGGGCAAATCCCAAATTCACATGAACTAAAAACATGATGATAAGGAGGAAGAGAAATGAGAGAGGTTGTAATCGTAGGAGCTGCCAGAACTCCTTTTGGTAAGTTTGGGGGAGGACTGAAGTCATTAAAGGCGGTAGATTTAGGTGCCATAGCCATTAAAGAAGCAGTAAATCGTGCCGGTATTCAGCCTGACCAGGTCGAGTACCTCTATTATGGCCAGGTGGTTCAGGCTGGCTGTGGTCAGGTCCCCGGCAGACAGGCAGGTTTAAAAGCCGGCTTACCGGTTGAAGTCCCTTCTATCACTGTAAACAAAGTATGTTCATCTGGTATTGTCACTTGCGGTCTGGCCTATAAGATGATCGCCGGTGGATTCCTGGATATCGCCATGGGTGGCGGCATGGAATCGATGTCCAACATTCCCTTCGGTCTGCCTGATATGAGATGGGGTGCCCGGATGGGAATACCCAATAAGAATGTGGTTGACCTGATGGTCTGGGATGGACTATGGTGTGCTATTTACAACCGCCATATGGCCATCCACGGCTCCGAGGTAGCTCGGGAATTCAATTTGGATCGCGAACCACAAGATCGCTGGGCTGTACGCAGCCAAAACCGTGCCGAAGCTGCTATAAAGGCAGGAAAGATGGCAGACGAAATCGTACCCGTAAAGCTGCCCGGAAAAAAACCAGTGGTAATAGATACCGACGAATCCCCTCGCTTTGGATGCACCTACGAAGAACTGGCCAAACTGCCGCCGGTTTTCGACCCGACCGGTTCAGTCACCGCTGGCAACGCCCCCGGAACCAATGACGGCGCCAGTGCCCTGGTCCTCATGTCCCGCGAGAAAGCTGATGAATTGGGCCTTAAACCCCTGGCTACTGTTTTGGGCTATGCCGAAGTGTCCCAGGAACCCAGATATATTGCCACTGTACCCGGATTATCCATTGCGAAACTGTTAAAGGAAAAAGGTATGACTACCAATGATTTAGATTTAATTGAAATCAATGAAGCCTTTGCCGCCGTAGCTCTGACCAGCGGTAAAGCCATCCTGGGCCTAAATGATGACGAAATGGATGCCAAAGTCAATGTTAACGGCAGTGCTGTAGCTTTCGGGCACCCCATCGGAGCCAGCGGTGGACGCATCCTCATGACTGCTGCTTATGAGCTCAAACGGCGTGGCGGCGGTCTGGCAGCCTGCGGCATTTGCAGCGGAGCTGCCCAGGGTGACGCTATCTTAATCAAAGTAGAGTAAACCTTTAAGTCTATCGTTCTTATTTTCAATACAAAGGAGCAATGCGAAATGGAAATAAAGAAAATTATGGTCATCGGCGCCGGCCAGATGGGCGGCGGAATCGCCCAAGTATCCGCTCAAGCTGGATTTGAGACGGTTCAATATGACATTAATATGGACCTGGTGAATAAAGGACTCGCCCTGATTGAAAAGAACCTGGCGAGAGATGTTTCCAAGGGCAAAAGAACCGAAGCCGAAAAAGCTGAAATTATGGGCCGCATTAAGCCTTCTATCAGTTTAGAAGACGCGGCCGACTGCGACCTCATTGTAGAAGCCATCGTCGAAAACTTTGATATTAAGAAAAAAGTATTCTCCGAACTCGATAGAATAGCTCCTGCCCATGCTATCTTAGCCAGCAATACCTCTTCTCTGCCTATCACCCAGATTGCGGCCTGCACCAAGCGGCCCGAACAGGTAATCGGCATGCATTTCATGAACCCGGTGCCGGTAATGAAACTGGTTGAAGTAATCAGGGGTCTGGCCACCAGCGACGATGTTTACAACACCATCGAAGCAGCCTCCATCAAAATGGGAAAAGTGCCGGTATGGTGCAAAGATGTCCCCGGGTTCATATCCAACCGGGTGCTCCAGGTCATGATCAATGAAGCCCTGTGGGAACTTTATGAAGGTGTTGCCCCGGCGGAGAACATCGATAACATCATGAAACTGGGCATGAATCACCCCATGGGACCTTGTGCTCTGGCTGACTTAATTGGCCTGGATACGGTTCTGGCCATCTTGAATGTTATGTATCAGGGCTATGGTGATCCCAAATACCGCCCCTCTCCCCTGTTGAAGCAGTATGTGCAGGCCGGCTGGCTGGGCCGCAAAGTTGGTAAGGGAATTTATGACTACAGCTAAATAATGATCCTGGGAGGAGGATGACCCATGGAATTTCAAAATATAATCCTGGCCCAAGAAGACCGTATCGCCACTCTGACTATTAATCGGCCTCAAGCCTTGAATGCTTTGAACAAAGACACCCTTTTAGAAATTAAGTCTGCGGTGGAAATGGTTAGAGATGATGCGGAAGTTGAGGTGTTAATTATTACCGGGGCAGGCGACAAGGCCTTTGTAGCTGGCGCGGACATTACCTACATGTTGAATATCAATGCCCTGGAGGGACGTCAGTTTGGCTTGATAGGGCAAGAGACTTTCAGCCTGCTCGAAACCATGTCCAAACCCGTAATTGCTGCCATTAACGGTTTTGCCCTGGGAGGCGGCTGTGAATTAGCTATGGCTTGTGATTTTCGTATCTGTTCTCATAAAAGCAAATTTGGCCAGCCGGAGGTAGGGTTGGGAGTTACCCCGGGATTCGGCGGCACCCAGCGTTTACCCCGCATTGTGGGAACGGGCATGGCTAAACAATTGTTATATACCGGAGATACCATCGATGCCAATGAGGCTTTAAGAATCGGATTGGTTAACGCAGTTTTGTCAGCCGAAAACTTGATGGATTATGTTAAACGGGTAGCGCAAAAAATAGCCGCCCGCGGCGGGATAGCCGTTCGTTTCTGCAAGGACGCGGTCAATGCGGGGATGCAAACCGATATTGACCGGGCTATGACTATAGAAGCCGATATATTCGGTTTATGTTTTGCCACTGAGGATCAGAAGGAAGGTATGCAAGCCTTTGTAGAGAAACGCAAAGCCCAGTTTAAAGGTAAATAAGTAGATTGGAGTTGAGAATTTATGGATTTCGGATTAAGTGATGAATCCTTAATGATGAGAGATATGTTTAGAAAATTTGCCAAGAATGAGTGCGAACCTATTGCCGCCGAAACTGACAAGACTCATCAATTCCCCATGGAAAATTTCAAAAAGATGGCCGCTTTGGGATTAACCGGACTGCCGATTCCCGAGGAATGGGGAGGAGCCGGGGCCAGCTATCTCGACTTTGCCATCTTCGTGGAAGAAATAGCCAAATGCTGTGCCTCCACCGCCGTCATCATGAGCGTGCATACCGGTCTGGGCTGCATGAGTACCTGGCTTTATGGGGGCGACAAGGTAAAGCAAAAATACCTTAGAGCCTTAGCCAGTGGCGAAATTGTTGGCGCCTACGCACTTACTGAACCTAATGCCGGTTCAGATGCTGCTTCGATTAAATGTAAAGCCGAAGACAAGGGAGATCACTTCATAATCAATGGCAGCAAGATATTCATTACCAACGGCGGCATTGCTACCACCTATTGTACCTTTGTCAAGAGCGACTCTACTCAAGGTTCCGGTAAAGGTATCACCTGTCTCCAGATTGAGAAAGACACCCCGGGATTCACAATGAGCAAACCGGTTCAGAAAATGGGTATGAATGGCTCCCCTACCGTTGAACTCTACTTTGATAACGTAAAGGTTCCCAAAGAGAATATGCTGGGCGAACAGAATAACGGTTTCCAGGTCGCCATGGGGCTTCTAGCAGGCGGCCGCATAACCATTGCCGCTCAGGGGCTGGGCATTGGGGAAGGCGCCCTGGATTATACAACCCAGTATATAAAAGATAGACAGCAATTTGGCAAACCACTGGCCGCCAACCAGGGAGTGCAGTTCATGGTGGCGGATATGGCCACGGCTTTGGATGCAGCGCAAATGCTGATCTATCGGGCCGCCTGGTTGAAAGACAACAAGCTGCCGCATAACAAAGAAGCATCTATGGCCAAAAAGTTTGCTACCGACACCAGCATGGAAGTAACTACCAACTGTGTGCAGCTGATGGGTGGTTATGGCTACTGCAGTGAGTTCCCGGTAGAGCGCATGATGCGAGATGTTAAGATTACTCAGATTTACGAAGGCTCCAACCAGATTCAACGCATGATTATCGGGCGCGAAGTCATCGGCAAGTGGTAATTTCCGCGCTTGAAGATTGCCAACCTCATATCACCTATAAATAAAGGAGGTAAATATTATGGGCAGACCTCAAAATGTTAGCCTGGCAGAGGCCATCGGCCTTATTAAAGATGGCGATTCCTTGACCTTTAGCGGATTTACCATCTGGCGTCGGCCTATGGCCGCCATCATGGAACTGATCCGCCAGGGCAAAAAAAACCTGCACCTGATCGAGGTCAACGGCGGCACCCATGATGATATGCTGATCGGGGCCGGCTGCGTGAAGATCTGGGAGTCCTGCTGGAGCGGCCATGAATTGTTCGGCAAGATAGCCGGCAATCTGGCCCGTAAGGTTGAAGCCGGGGAAATAATTTGTGAGGATTACAGCCATATCCAGATGCTCTATCGTCTGGTGGCAGGATCACAGGGGATACCCTTTATGCCGACCTTCTCCGCCTTGGGTTCCGATATATTAAACCCCGAATATGACATGCTCGGCAAAGCCGGTCTGCGGGATGGTTCCAATCCCAAAATACCGGCCAAGAAATATGAGATGTATACCGAAAACTTCACCGGCGCAGAAGTCGCGCTGATTCCCGCCGCCCAACCCGACTGGTGCATTGCGCACGTTCAAATGGTGGGTTCGGAAGGCACCGTAAGAGTATTGGGCCAAAAATATGCTGATGAAGAAGCCATGAAAGCCGCTGACAAATTAATTGTCATCGCCGAACAGATAGTTCCTGAAGAATTCATCCGCCGCGAGCCGGAGCACAACCTGATCCCACCCCACCTGGTTGATTATGTAGTTGAGCTTCCCTGGGCTGGACATCCGACCGGCTGTTACGGCAACTACGAAGCTGATGGAGAATTTATCAAGAATTTCTTCAATACAACCCGCAGCCAGAAGGGTTTTGATCTCTGGGCTCAAGAATGGATATTCGGGGTTAAAGATCATCAAGAGTATTTGGATAAACTCGGCGTCAGCCGTCTGGAAACTCTTAAGGCCAGCGCTGCACTCGGTTATTCCCAAAAGGTGAAAAGGGGGTCGAGATAATGGCTAGTAATGAATATGCGAAAGTCGGCGAATTCAAACCTATCGACCTTCTGGCTGTCTCGGCAGCAAGACAGGTTACTGACGGTGAAGTAGTCTTTGCAGGCACCGGACTGCCCATGCTGGCGATCATGTTGGCGCAAAAAACCAATGCACCCAATGCGGTATGCATATATGAAGCCGGCAGTGTCGATGGCCGCCCCATTGATTTGCCCACCTCGGTAGGTGACGCCCGCTGTCACTATCAGGCTTCGATTGCCAACGGCTTGTGGGATGTTTTCGGCCAACTGGGAAGGGGTCAAGTGGATATGGCTTTCCTGGGAGGTGCAGAAATTGATCAGTATGGCAGTGTCAATACCACCGCCATGGGTGGCTACTCCCCTATCGGCAAACGCCTGACTGGCAGCGGCGGCAATGCCGATATTAATGCTCTGGCCAAGAGAACCGTTTTCATTATGGTTCAGGAGAAACGTCGCTGGGTAGAACGCTGCAGCTATATCACTTCACCGGGATGGCGGATTCCTAAATGGCCTGACGGTGAATTTGTTCATAAGAAGGAAGTTTACAATAAGGCCTTTCGGGGAGGCCCATATGCGGTAATCTCCAACATGGGTGTATTTAAGTTCGACGAGGATGGAGTTATCTATCTGGAAACGGTCCATCCTGGCTTCACCCCGGAGCAGGTCCAGTATAACTGTATGTTCAAACTAAACATCTCCAGGGTGATCGGCGAAACCAAGCCCCCGACCTACAATGATCTGGAACTGCTCTACAAGGTAGTCGATCCCGAAGGGATATTCTTACCCTAGGATAAATTAGATGTTATCCGTAAGGTGTAATGTCGATGGGGTTACAAGATGTCTCAAAACTGACGCTGCCTGCCGCTTGCATGGAAGTATGACAGTATGCACCCTTGTGACGCTCTAAAATAACCTGGCACTCTTTGTAGTGCCAGGGACCTTTTTAAAATTAATGAGCACTATTAGTTTTTTATTATCAGCCTCAAGACTTCGCAGTTTTGGGGCTCGTTAAATAATTGGGAAGGAGGATTTATAATGAGCTTACCTTTAGAAGGTATCAAAATATTAGATTTGTCCAGATACCTCCCCGGGCCGTTTTGCACCCAGATTTTGGCTGATTTCGGAGCGGAGGTCATTAAGGTTGAGGATCCTAAAGGCGGAGATCTCGGCCGCACCTTGACCCCAGTCGTCGAAGGAGAGAGCGCTCGTTTCCCTACCGTGAACCGCAACAAGAAGAGTATCACTTTAGACCTCAAGCAGGATGCCGGCAAAGAGATTTTCAGAAAGTTGGTAGCCCAAGCAGATGTGGTGGTCGACCAATTCCGGCCTGGGGTTATGAAAAAGATGGGGCTCGATTACGATAATTTGAAGAAAATAAACAAGGGTATCATCTATTGCGCAATTACCGGCTATGGTTTGACCGGACCTCTACGGGATGCTGCCGGTCACGATCTAAATTATTTAAGCCTGGCAGCCGTAACCGGACTAACCGGAGTATACCAGGGCCGGCCGGCCATGTCCGGGGTGCAGATAGCGGACATCGCCGGAGGCACACTCTACTCAGTGATAGCCATCCTCCTGGCTCTGGCCAGCCGTGAAAAGACAGGCGAAGGCCAGCTGTGTGATATAGCTATGCTGGACTGTTCGATCAGTCTTCTGGCTTATACCTTGGGAGAATGGGCGGGCTGGGGCCGACTTCCGGATATGGGTAATGATGTTTTGACTGGCGGTTATGCCTGTTATAATGTATATCAGACCAAGGACGACAAATATGTAAGTCTGGGAGCAGTGGAGGATAAATTCTGGGCCGAATTTTGCGTAAAAATCGACCGTGCCGAATATATCAAACCCCAGTGGAATACCGCTCTGCAGCAGGATATGCAAACCGATGTCCGGACCATCATGCTTACTAGAACTCGCGATGAATGGGTCGATTTTTTTGCCCACAGTGATATTTGCTTCACTCCGATATTGACTATGGAGGAGATGTGTGATTATCCGCAGGTCATTGATCGAGACATGATCCTGAAACTCTCCAATTTCAAAGGTTCGGGCCGAGACATACCCTTGACCGGGGTAGCCATCAAATTATCTGGAACCCCTGGGGAAGCCAAATTAACATTTCCTGCCTTAGGTGAGCACAACTACGAGGTATTAAGGCTGGCTGGATATTCCCAGAACCAGATAGTTGATTTTAAGAGTAATGGAGTTATTTAAATAATTACGATTTATGTCTTCCATACAATCTATATTTTTTAACCATCCATAGGCTAAGTCAGCCTATGGATGGGATTTTTTTGCTCATGACCTTCTGCAAATATTACAAGCAGAAAAGAAAGTCGATTAGTTTTTATAAGCCGGTATCGTCAGCAATTCGGATAAGTTCACCATAGCATAACCCTTGGCCTGCAGACCTTTAATTATCAGCGGCAGAGCTTGTACGGTAGCCTCGCGGCCTTGGACGCTGTGCATGAGGATGATATCCCCTGGTCTTACATTATCCAATACATTTTTAGCGATGTGTTCAGGCTCGGGCTCAGACCAATCCAGGGTATCAATCGACCAGAGGATTATCTTTTCCTGCTGCTTCTGGCAAACATCTAATACATCCTGGTTAATCGATCCAAACGGTGGTCGGATCATGGCCGGCACAACCCCAATTACTCGCTTGAAAACACGATCACTGGCTGCAATTTCCTTGTCTATATCGGTCTGGTTCATCTTATCTAATTCCTGATGACTGTATGCGTGGCTGGCAATCAAATTTCCAGCCGTATAAGCCTGTTTGACCACCCCTGCATAATTGTCCAGTTGATTACCCTTGAAGAAAAATGTGGCGGTAACTCGATACTCACGCAAAATATCTAATACCTGCGGGGTTATTTCATCATCAGGGCCATCATCAAAGGTGAGTGCCACCTCAGGTTTTGCACCGCTCCCGTTAATAAAAACCGTGGTTGGGTTATCAGTTGCGCTCTGTTTAACACTACTGCGCCATTGCTGCATAACTATCCATTGCTGGGAAGTCAGCTTATCTGACCCCCCCAGGATATCTAACACTCTTGCCGGGACAGGCTGGTGTGGGCTGTTTGGCTCATTGGGAGCAGGAGGAGCGATCGTTTCGTTGTTCTCCGGCTGGGGCGTCACTGATTGACCTAGCAGACTATTTCTCCAGCTGTATCCCTGCCAGCCAGCCAAGAAAACTATAATTATAATCAAGCTCGCCAGAATAACTTTCTTCAAAACGATCGCTCCCCTTTTCTATTTCCCTTACTTAACAGGAACCTCACCGAGTGGATTAGGCAATGGTGTTCAGCTGGTATTCTTCTACTTCGCGCCTACATAAATTCGGACTGCATCGCGCAGGAAAGCCGCTGTTCCCGGTTGCTGCGCATCATAATGAGCGGTAAATCTTTCATCGTCTACATACATTTGGGCCAGACCTAGATGGGCCTCCGGGCTGTAACCATCCCAAAAATAGCTTAACCACTGGCGATGCAGGTCAACCGCCTTTTGAGCTAATTCACCGGCTGGATCACCGGCTGCAAACGCCGCCCGCAGCTTTTCCATATATTCCGCACTCAGTCGGTTGGACTCTTCATATTGTTCCGGGGACATACCCTGAACTTTTTGATTAGACCTATTAACCGTATCATCCCCATATTTTTCCCGGATTTCCTGGCCGTATTTCTTTTCATTGTCCTCAATTAACTTCTGCTTGAAGCCATCAAATTTTTCCTTATCACTCATCTTAATTCTCCCTTCTGTTTCTGCAATAGTTTTTTCCACGTTGGCGATCAGATCATTCAATTGCGCTCTTTTCTCATAAAGCTTGGTGCGATGTTCATGCAAGGCTTGCGCACTGTCAAAGGTCGGTGCCGTCACGATCTCTTTGATACTATTCAGCTCTAATCCTAGTTCCCTATAAAAGAGAATTTGCTGCAGTCGATCAACTTCACTCTGACCATATATCCTATAACCTGATGAGTTGATGCGGACAGGCTTCAGTATTCCAATTTCATCGTAATAACGCAATGTCCTGCTGCTGATACCTGCCATCTGAGCAAGTTTTTGTACCGTATATTCCATGTATTCACCTCCTGCTAGTAACCTGTCAGCCCTAACTCTGCAGAATTCGGGTGACAGGTTACTAAAACTACTATAAACCTTGACGCTGCGTTAATGTCAAAGGTTATTTTTGGAATCCCGGAGGAACGGACCCGCGCAAGCTACATTCTCACATTAGGGTAAAAATGATATTATAGAAACGACTAGGAAACTATCACAAAGGAGTTAAGGTTATTTGAGTAACTTTCCGTATATACTGAGCTTTCTGGAGGGGATATTAACCTTTATTTCCCCCTGCATCCTGCCCATGCTGCCCATTTATTTCTTTTATCTGGCTGCTGTCGCAGAAGAAGAGGATATAAGGCGAGGCAGACTGCTGGTGAATTCTATTGCATTCGTGCTGGGATTTACATTAATTTTTGTAATATTGGGTGCAACCGCCACCACCCTGGGCATTTTTTTCAAAGAGCATATTGACATTTTCCGAAGGATTAGTGGAATAATCATGGTTATACTGGGACTAAATTTTATTGGCATAATTCAGCTGGGCTTTCTGAACGTGGATAAGCGCTTTAACTATGATTTCAAGGAACTGAATTTCGTGAAATCGATCATCTTCGGAATGGTCTTTGCTTTCGGTTGGACTCCGTGTGTTGGTGTTTTTCTGGGCTCGGCTCTGCTGCTGGCCGGCAATGCCGATTCAATTGCACAGGGGATAATTTTGCTCCTGCTATATTCACTCGGACTGGGACTTCCGTTTATTCTGAGCGCCATCCTTTTTGATGCTGCCAAGAATGTCTTACGCGGAATACAGAAGTACAGCCGCATCATTAGCATTGTATCGGGTCTGATGTTGGTACTGGCAGGATCACTATTGTTCACTGGCAATTTTGCTTATCTAGGTTTTTGGCAACTTTAGCGCGGGAGGAAATGTATTATGCAAAATAATAATAGCAAAATGATCTGGATTCTGCTCTTGGTTCTGTTTTTACTGGTGGGCTCGATCTACTTTGACCACAATAAAGTTTCGAATATAGACCAGCAATCACAGCAAAATTTATCCCCAGATACTAGTGCCAGTTCCCCAAAGGCCGCCAAAGGGAAACTAGCCCCCGAGATTACTCTGAATGACCTGAATGGGCAAGCCGTCAATTTGTCTAATTATAGGGGAAAAGTAGTTGTCTTGAACTTCTGGGCTAGTTGGTGTACACCCTGTAAAGCAGAAATGCCCGCACTGAACAAAACCGCTCAACAATTTGCCAGCGGCTCTGATGCGGTATTACTTACAGTTAATTTAACTGATGGCAGCAGAGAAACGGTCGATACCGTCCGTAAATACATAACTGATAATAGGTATTCCCTGTCAGTTTTACTGGACACCCAAAGCAGAGCTGCCAATGCTTACAACATCACCAGTATGCCAACTACCTATATAATTGATAAACAAGGCGTGATCGTCAATTATATCGTCGGTCCGACAACTAAGGATTCCCTGCATGCTTATGTTGACCAGCTAAAATAGCTATAGATACTGAGCAGCACCCTCAATGGTTGCTGCTCAGACCGTCAAAAAAGCCCAATAGCTGCGTTATTAACGAAAGCCCGTTCAATCAACGTACTTATGTACGTCTCAATCACGGTCTTTCATTAATGCCTTGCTCTTGAACTTTTTTTCTCGGCCTGCCTTTATCGACACTCTCAGCAACACCCTCAATGGGTGCTGCTCTTGAACCTTTTGCGGTACATATATCGAGCTGTCAGTATTGGGCTGTGCCACATTATTCGTGGTCCAGCATAGCGCATTACCTTTTTAACTTCTTCACGCATGGCAGGTTTATAACAATGTACCGGACACTGAGAGCATACGGGTTTGTTATCCCCATAAACACATTTATCCATCCGCTGCTTGGCATAGGTGCAAAGCTTACTACACTCCGGGCACAGCTCTTGGTCAGAACCGCCATGTTTAGCCTGACAATAAAGCGAAATCATTTTCTTTATAGTATCTAATTCTAGTTTCCTGGAAAAAGCCACCAGTCACTCCCCGACCTTCAATTGACGTTAGTATTCTTCTTCTATTATAACATTCCCGTGCATCGCCAGACATTAAAGCCATTAAGTGGCGCAAAAGAAAAGGACCAACATCTATATGAAATAGCGTTGGCCCTTTACTTTTGCGTGGTACTCAGCATTCAAGCCGTACCTCCTTTTAAATTATCACCCTGATTGTGTCTGGCTCTTGCCTTAGATTGCAGCTGGCGCTTGCACCTAATTTGACATCTTATTCTGGTTTTTCCCTCTTAACTAATGGGTATCTGGCAATACTTTTCAATTAAGGGGGTGGTGCGAAAAATGTCTGCTTATCCTCCTTCTCACTGCCTGATCCCTTTCCCCTGGCGTTACTCCTAAGCTGCCGCTTATTTCATAACCAGGGCTTTTACAGCAACACCTTAAATCGGTATGACTGTCGGGTAACTTTTCATGAGCTCAGGAAAAGAACTTTTTTCTCCCATTCCCAGTCTCAGGATAACTACCAGTACTCTAACTAGCATTATTTCCTGGTACCTATAATATATTCTAGAATCAATAAAAGGTCAACAATTGTGATAGTTTTCATTTTCTTTAATGCTTTGCTATTATTAATGCATGTTTCTGGTATCATAGACATAGGTATAAGACCCTAGGCTTCCAAATGCAATTACTTGTTGGAGGAGATTTATATGGAAGAACAATTACAATTGATTGAAGCACAGCTCTATAAAAGCGAGACCAACTTTCCTCCCCTGCGGGAACGTCTGCTAAAATCGGGAGAACTCAGAGCCTGGTTCAAATATTATCACGGTCCCAATCAATGGGTGCAAAGATACTATATGGAAGAACACGTTTACCTTATGAGCAACGTTATTGTAGTGGCCTGCCTCTTCACCAGCGGCAAGATGATTATCCGCACTATCGCGCTGGACGAAATCTCCAGAATTGATCGCGAATATGACTTTGCAGACAATACTGCCCCGAAATTAATCCTAACTGGGGCCACAATAACCTTCAAACGAACCGTAGATAAAAAACACCCGGATGTACTGGCATTCAAGCGTCCCATTCCAGAAGAACAAGGAGATCCAGAAGGTTTTGAACAATTTATGGATCTGATTGATCAATAATCAATTGTTTGTTTTCTAATCTTTTGTTTATGATGTTAATAAAGGCAGACCGAACAAAAATGTTCACCCAAGGGTACTACTGATGTACCGCTTGCGGTACGATTAATATTGCAAGAGCAAGGCATTAATGAAAGTCCGTGATTGAGGCGAGTAAGGTATGGGGACACACCACTGAATAGGAATGTCCCCGTAACTAGTACGTTGATTGAACGGACTTTCGTTAATAACGCCGCTATTGCAACATTATTGGTTCGCAAAGCGAACATCAGTAGTGCCCTTGGGTAAGCTTTTTTGACGGTCTGGGGGCAACAGCTATTTTAACTAGCGTTGGCCTTTTTACCTATTTTATAATCCCCGAACGTTCAATTCCTACCTCCTTTTGATTTAATTACCACGATACCTTATGCGCAATCTATTGTTCTGCCCCGTATTATATAACTAGGCAGCAGTTTTTGCCCAAGTTGTACCGTGTAAGCTTGTATGGCAAAAAATCAAGGAGGTGTGGATGTGCAGAAAAAATTGCCTAAGAAATCATCCAAAAAACCGTATAGAACCGTGATAAGTATCCCTAATCCCCTAGCCAAGTCATTTGCGGGCAAATACTTCGTAGGTTACGCCGACGATCTTACTCTGGGGGAGGGCACCAGCGCTTGGGCTGGCCTATTTAACCCAATTGGTTCGGGAGTTTACCTGTTTGTCAATGTGTGGACCATTACCGAACTGCTAGGGGCTTCTCCCCTCAGGGCCCAGATCTGGTTTAATGCCAACCTGCCCGGAACTCCCACCGCGGAAACCCTTATTACTCCTGCCAATTTGGCTTTGAGTCCGTCTCCCACTCCCCGGGTTCAGCTGTTAAAGGCTAATAATGTTACCGGTGAGCCAACTGGTGGTGTTAAGGCTTTTGTCCGCAGGACTGATCCCGGAACAACCCAGGTATTTGAGGAAGATGGGAAATATATTTTTGCACCGGGAGGAAATCTAACCGTTTTCTTATCCAACCCGGAAACAATTGAAGAACCAGCAGCGGCCCGGGTGGCATTTGGATGGTGGGAGGAAAAGCATTACACTTTGTAAAGATGAAACTAATTCTAAATCTCTTTACGGAATGAACAGGGCTATTCTAACGTCATAATGAATGGGGCTTAACAAGTAAATAGTAAGGATCAACTTCTAAATAGAACAGGGTTGATCCTTTATTTTTGGGGGGTACTGATATTCCAGCCGTGCCACCTTATATTTTTGGGATATCGTGACCAAATGTGCTATGATGATTGGTAAATTGAGGTTTATCGGTAATTGGTTTTAGCTGCACGAAAAAATTAAGGAGGATCTTCTTCCTATGCTTCGTTCCCTACTGGTTACAAATGATTTAAAAGTTATTAAGGATGTACCCCTCGAGCGTTTGGCCGAGCCGGATGTTAAATGGTTTTGGGTAGATTTTGACCGGCCCACTGACCTAGAGGCTGAACTGCTAAAAACCCATTTTGCTTTTCATCCCCTGGCCATTGAAGACTGCTTCCAGCTATTGCAGCGTCCCAAGGTCGATTATTACGACGGTTATAATTTCTTTGTGCTCCATAATCTAAACCCGGACAGCCTAAAACCCGAAGAAGTGGACTTGTTTGTAAGTCATAATTTTCTAGTCACTGTACACCTCTTTCCTTCCCGGGAGATAGAAATAGTCAGCGAACGTAAATTAGAGCTGGAAACTACTCTGACCCGAGGTCCCATGTACGTCTGCTACCTGATTATGGATAAAATCGTTGACGATTACTTCCCCAGCATCGAAAAGATAGAAGAACAGGTGGATCAGACCGAAATTATCAAACCCGGTTCCAATTTCATTGAAGACCTTTACGAGATCAGGAGTCGTTTGCATGCCTTGCGCCACATCGTAGTACCCATGCGCGAACTGCTGTACCGTATTCTGAATTCCGAACGACTAGAGATCCCCCCGGAAGAGCGCTTCTATTTCCGGGACATCGACGACCACCTGCTCAAACAGAGCGAAGTGATCGAGTCCAATCGTGAGGTAACCGCCGATCTGCGCGACAGTTATGTATCCTTAAATTCCAACCGCATGAACACCATCATGAAGACCCTAACCATCATAGCCTCCATCTTCATTCCTCTGACCTTCATCGTTGGGATCTACGGCATGAATTTCGATTATATGCCTGAACTTACCTGGCACTGGGGATATTTCACGGTGTGGGGCGTCATGTTAGGAGTCGCTTCAGGTATGTTGATAGGATTCAAAATGAAAGGCTGGTTCAAATAATTCCCTTTCTCTTTAACTGAAGAAAACCCATTAAATGATCAACCTCTGTTTGCGTAGTGTTGGTCATTCATTATTCATGGGCTTGAAATACGTCTGCAGGTTAACAAACTCAAGGAAGTAACCAGAAGTTATGCCATTTTAATCTGATGAGGTTGAGAATATTTGGTATAATAGGATATAGAGGGAAGCAGCAAATGATGACAATCGGGAGGTCATGTATGAAGTTGGCGATTTTTGATTTCGATGGGACTTTGCTTATGAGTGATACCCTGCCTGCACTAGCCAAAGAATGGAATCAACAGAACCGTTCCCGAATAAGTTACATGCTTATGTATATATCAATCATGCCTTTGTGGTTTTGTTACAAGATCGGTCTTTTGTCCCGGGAAAGATTTAGATATCCAGCTGTAGTAGGTTTCAATCGTATCTTCCGTAAGATGACACACCAAGAAATAATTGATTTTTTTGAGGATGCATATGAGGGTATGGCAGCTTTGTTTAACCCTGTTGTACTAAATGAGCTGGAGGATTCAATTTCCCAAGGGTATTGCTGTATTTTGCTTTCTGGAGCATATACCGAGCTTCTGCAAGTTGTAGCAAAATATCTGGGAATTGATATAGTCATCGGTACTGAAATGGCTTTTAGGAACGGGATTTTTGATCACAATAAGAAACCATATGTCGTTGAAGGGGAGAGCAAACTAGATAACTTAAAAAAGATGATTGCGTGGGAATCGGTAGACTGGCAGGCAAGCCGCTCTTATGCCAATAGCTATTCTGATCTTGGGGTCATGAAGATTGTGGGCGAGCCAGTGGCGGTTAATCCCGAACCACGCCTGCTGGCCCATGCCCTCGATCATAAATGGCGAGTCATCACTATGTCAGCTTAAAACCATTTGCCCAGAATACCCTCAAACAAGCATCGACCACGTCAGGATCATAAAGAATTCCTCTATTCTTCGAGATTTCCTCCAGGGCTATGTCTATACCCAGGGCGGGCCGGTAGGGCCGGTGTGAAGCCATGGCTTCAACCACATCCGCCACTGCCATGATGCGGGACTCCAACAGCAATTGATCCCCGATTAGTCCCCGCGGATAACCGGATCCGTCCATCCTTTCGTGATGCTGCAACAGAACCTCAGCCACCGGCCAAGGAAATTCTATTTCTTTTATTATTTCAAAGCCAGTCTGGCAGTGGGTTTTGATCATGGCAAACTCTAAGTCCGATAATTTGCCGGGTTTACTCAATATTTCACTGGGTACATTTATTTTCCCAATATCATGTAGATTGCCCGCTACTGAGATCCCTTCGATCTGACCTTTAGAGAGTCCCAATTCTTCAGCTATGGCAACTGCCAGACGGACTACCTTTTTCTGGTGCCCGGTGGTATAGGGATCTTTTATGTCTAAGGCGTTACCCAGCGAAGTTACCGCCTGCATAAGAATTCGCTGCATTTTCTCCAGGCTCATCTCAAGTTGCTGGGCGGTTTGATTTCCTTCTAAACGGGTATTTAACGAAATGATGGCATAAGCCAGATTATTGGCCATGTCCAGGAGTAGTTTTTGTTCCTCGTTATCAAATACATCGGTTTGATTTGAATATATGCTTAATACTCCAAAGGCCTTATTATCTGCCATGAGCGGAATGTCCATACTGGATTTAAACCCCCGCCGAAGAGCATTTTTTAACCAGGGTTTAAAAGTTTCATCTTGTTTGAAGTCCCTTGAGATCACGGGCTTGCCGGTTCGGATGGCCTGACCAGTGGGACCTTGTCCACGCTTCGGATCTTGGAGAGCGATGTTAAGCTTGGATAGATAAGCACCATTAGTGCCAGCATAGGCAATAGGCTGCACCTTTTGCTGCTGGTCCTGCCGCGCATAACCCACCCAGGCCAGACTGTAACCGCCCACTTCAACTATCTTTTGGCAGACTCTTTGCAGTAATTCTTCTTCATCTACCGTGTGGATGATTGCTTCCATAACAGCGCTGATAGCTTTGAGCGCTCGGTCAATGCGGTTGAACTCCGTAAAGTCAATAAAGGTGGCTACCGACTTTTTTGTTCCGGGGATAATATCTACAGCAACCAAACCATCTCTATACTTGCCCTGCCTGTCTAATAAATAAGTGCTATATTTATGCGGCACGGCAGAAGGGTCGATGCTACGCAGACGATGATATTCTTTCATCGCGGCAACCGACTTATCCGGGATTAAATCTGTCCATTTCATACCTATTAGATCTTCCTTCGCATAACCTAATAGCCTTTCATATTCCTCGTTAACCATGACTATGGTCATATCCTCTTCAATTATCATTGTCGCCGCTCCAGTATTTTCGAAAATGGTCTTGTAATAATTTTCAGAGGCCTGGAGAGCCTTCGTAAATTTCTTGCGTCGCCAAGCTTTGGCAATATGTTGGGCTACTGTTTTAAAAGTAATGACATTTTCTTTGGACCATATTTTTTCACACTTAACGGAATCAACTCCCAGAAAACCGATAATTTTATCTTCGAGAAATATGGGAACTACGATTAGAGACTGGACAGATTCAGTTGGCAGGATTTCTATTTCGGTTTGAGTTGCTTTTGGCAGACCGGTCACGGGAGGAATAGATATCTGTTCCAAATCCTGAAAATCCTTATTCCACCATGGCAAAACACTGACTGACAAACCCTGAAGTCTATCCATTTCCGCTGCAATGCCCTCCGCACACCATTCGTAGATATTGCTTATAGTGTGCCGGTCATCGGAAAGCATGCAGATGTAACTGCGGTCATTATTATCAAATGCACCAATCATTCGCAAGGTAGTGTTGATCATATCATCAATATCATCAACAGCAATACTGGCAAAATTTTCAGATATCTCCAGGAGGAGGTCTTGGAAATCCACCTGGCGCTGGAGGGCTGTTTCGGCCTGCTCCTGGTCGGTTATATCGCGGGATATTATGATCATGGCGGTGTCATCGTTTTCACGCGGCAAAATGGTAGCGGCTACTTCCAAGCAGACGTAAGTCCCGTTTTTTTTGCGGTAACGATATTTATCCTGCCCCTCACCCTTGGGGAGGATTTCTTTCAGTCTCTTCATAACCCGGTTTATATCATCGGGATGGATGAGATCCAGGGGGCTTTGGGCTAATAGTTCCTCTTGAGAATAGCCCAATACTTTTATCGTGGCGGGGTTTACATATTCATAGCTTAAATCGGCAAGTTTATGAATAGCGATAAGATCGTAGGCATTATCTAATATCAATTGGTGGAATTGCTGTGATTTTCGAAGTACTTCTAATTCACTAATACGCTGGTCTTGTTCTTGCGTCTGCTTTTTCAAGTCAAATCCTCACTTCCCGAGAAAATTTTGTTGAAAAAATATCAATAGTCCCTCTCTTTCTAGATCGGCTATCGGGAAGTAATTTATACATAATAAACCATCTTTGTATATAAAATATTAACTACGGCAAATATTTTTAGAGGTAAAAAACAAATTGGGGCCTTTCCCCGATTTATTTCCGTTTGCATTGTGCTCTTAAATAACAATACATCCTTATGAAGAACTTATTATTTTCTTATGCTGTTGTATACAGCCAAAGCATCAGTAACATTGTATTGTTCGGATTTGTGATTTCCCTTGGCACCGGCTGAAATCAGAATATATTCCTGTTTACCCACTTTGGCGAGACTCGCGAGACATAGACCGGCCTCATCGGTATATCCAGTCTTTCCCCCTAAAATTTCCCCATCAATAATGTTTTGATTGTTGAGGTCTTCAAACATGGTACTGTAAAAGGTTATCCCTCCAGGGTGCTTATTAGTGGGTTGTGTGGAATGATGGGATGAAGTGAAAATTTCCCGGAAAGTATCGTTTTGCAGCGCGTAACTCAAAAGAACAGCCAGATCTTTGACTGTTGTGTAGTGGTTTTCATTGTGAAGTCCGATCGCATTTTCAAAATGGGTATTCTCCATACCAAGATCTGCCGCCTTTTGATTCATCATCTTTACAAATCCCTGCTCTGATCCCGCAATCTGATTAGCAAGTCCAATACAGCACTCCGCACCGCTTGGCAGCATTACCCCGTATAACAGATCGATTGCCTTGACCTGCTCACTCGGCTGGAAACCTGCCATTGATGCATCTGCTTTGTATAGTCCCGGAAACGTAGAATTGGTAAGTTTGATTTCTTCCTTCAGATCACGTAAATTTTCTATCGCAACAATGGCTGTCATCATTTTAGTCAAAGAAGCCGGGTAGATTTTTTCTTCGCTGTTTTTTTGCATCAGGATGGTATGATCTTTTAGCCGGAGCAGAATCGCATTAGGACTGTTCAGCTTGTCTGAAGATATAGAAACAGAAGGATCGGGTGTTATCTTTAAAGAGGAATATGACGAGGTTTTACCATCATATTCTTTCTCAAATATTTTATGGTTTCCTGGAGCAATGATAGAGTTGTAAGCCAAAGCAGCAATGACAACCGTCAACAGAAGTGCTGCAAATATGCGTATTCCTGACTTTTTCCTTTTTACTTTTCGTACCATAATAAAACAGCTCCTTATTCTGTGCTGATATTATTCAACTACAGAACAAGGAGCTATATTGGAATTCCATCTTATGAACTTCTTAAGATTTTCTTATAACATCGGAAGTGATTGCGATAGCAATTACTACACACCGTTACAACGAGGCGGGGGACATCTTATTGCCTCGTTATAACGGTATCTGGAATTTCACTATGACATACATGTTCTTGCAGCACTACTGCATCTTAATGGTGTAAAAATGGGAATAAAACATATTAAGGAGAAAATCACCATATCTTAAGGTTTTATTAAGACCTTTCTTTTTTAAACATCCTATAATAAACATGTTGATTACAACGGAGGTGAATTTAGTGATCATTAGGTTTTTAATGTTTTTAATTATAGTGTCGATTACAAGGTTTATTAGTACTTTGCCATTATTGATTCCATACCATATACTTCTGACCTCTCAAAGCAAAAAGATTGGCTATAAACTGTCAATTGAACATATTGTAATCGTATATATCTTTGTGTACTACCTTACTGTTGTGCTAGGTGTTACCGGTATTCCTTCCATAAGTGATATTGTTCATAACAGCTTTGGAATAATAACCCCAAAGGGGTTGAATTTTCCACAATATGAGATTAATCTGATTCCATTTTTTTGGATTACAGAGGGTATTCGCCCATATATAGAAAATATATTACTTTTTATACCTCTTGGATTTATGCTTCCATGTATTTGGAAAAAGTATGAAGTGTTATGGAAAACAGCATTATCCGGTATTACATTCTCTCTTATAATAGAATTGAGTCAATTGTTCAATAAAAGAGTAACGGATATTGATGATTTACTGATGAATACTCTTGGAGCGTTAATCGGATGGGTAATTTTTAGGCTGCTGAAAGAACATTTATTAAAATTACAGGACAAAGTTTCAATCCAAAGTACCAATATCGAAAAAATTCCCTTGCTTCTGCGTGAAGAGGCATGTTTTTATATGGCCAGCGCATTCGCCGGTATGTTCTTTGTTTTTTACCCATTTTTAAGTTTTAGATCTTTATTTAATTAAATTACAAAAGGACAAGCTATCTGACTTAGGCAGGTAAATTGTCCTTTTCTTACTTTTGGGGAAGCACGACAGTAAAGACGGTTTCTTCTGTATTACTTTGCACGAAAATATCGCCTCCATGCGCGTTTACGATTTCCTTGGCAATAGCCAGTCCAAGCCCGGCACCGCCTGTATTGGTAGAACGGGATGTGTCTAGCCGAAAAAATTTCTCAAATATCGTTTCCAGTTTTTGTCGTGGGATTGGATTTCCCTGATTGGTAAAAGTTATAACAATATTTTCGTCCTGCTGTTTAGCAGAAATGTCAATGACGCTGTTTTCATAGCTATAGGCTATCGCATTTTTCAGAATGTTATTGAACACACGAGCCAGTTTGTCTACATCTCCCCACAGAGTGAGGCCGTCAGGCACATTGACAGACACCTGCTTTTCCTGTGGAGTCAGCATTGGATAGAATTCATCTGCCAGCTGCTGGAGCATGAACTGTAAATTGATTTTTTCTTTATTCAAAACAATACTTTGAAGATTAAATCTTGTAATCTCAAAAAACTCATTGATAAGCTGCTCTAACCGATAAGCTTTTTCCAAGGTAATACCAACATATTTTGCCTTCTGTTCAGGAGGCATATCAGGAGCTTCATCGAGAAGACTTAAGTATCCTATGACGGAGGTCAGAGGTGTCTTTATATCATGAGCCAAGTAAACTACCAAATCATTTTTGCGCTGCTCGGCATCAAGAGCAGCTTTCTTTTGTTTTTCCAAGTTGTTTTTTATCTGATTAAGCTTATTGATAATAAAAGCCCTGCTTCTTTTGGTTAAGCAAGGCTTGCTATAAATTATTCTACTTCGAGCAATAAACATTTTATGCAGAAACGAATATGGATAATTGGAAGTTTACGGACTTATTAGCAGTTATACGCGACATCCTTTCATTTGGCTTAATCCCTTGTTCTCACGGTTATCAGTTTTCTCCAGTTACCCGTTTCTTTGTTTTGCCATAGACTTATCGTGCAGAATTGGTAATGATAATAATGCCAAAATTGACCCAATTAATGCCATAAGCATATCCCATTGAGTATCCCATATATCACCCTGAGTTCCCAGAAATGCCTCTGCAGCAGTTCCGGTTGCTACTGATACCAAGAACTCTATTAGTTCATAAGATGCACTTATTGCAAGACAAATGCAAACTACGAGGAAGTTAATCAGCTTTCCTTTTCTTAAAGGGGATAATCTCAACAATATTTCCCTTGAGACTATAGCTGGTATAAACCCCTGTGCCAGATGACCTAGACGATCATAATGATTACGACTCAAGTCAAAGGTATCTCTGATCCAGTTAAAAAGAGGAACCTGAGCATAAGTATAATGTCCGCCCACCATAAGAATCATCATATGTATGGCAATCAGAAGATACACCAGATTACTGAATTGGAATCTTCTATATGTAAGCAATAAAACAAACATCCCAATAATCGCTGGCAATACTTCCAGAATCCACGTAAACTGGTCATGCGGATTAATTCCGGACCAGACCAGCACAAGCAGGACGAGAAACAGTAAAGTTAAGTGTAAATTGCGGTTCATTTTGTCCTCCTAAAAAATAATTACTAAGTAAGACCCAAATGGATGAAAATAAAATTATATAACACTAAGGGCGGCAGACTTTCTCCCTTCTATTCAACTATCGGATATATTAAATCCTTTTCCTGTACCCATATATCTGAACCCCCTGGACAAGACAATCTGGCCCAGCCATGCCTTTTTTCTACCAATCTCCCCCGTTTGTCAAAGTTTTCCTTAACTGGATTTGTTGTAGAAATCTTTTCAAATTCAAATACTTCATAAATATCAGTTCCTTTACCTACGATAACATCACTTTGAACTAATTTTACATTATCTCTGGTTAGTGCTACGGTATCAGCTTCGGTAATCCAACCTTTCATGTTCACTGGACTATCATAAACTGGTATTCCCACATATAGCCATAGATCATTTTGCCCTGTACTGACAGCATCAAAAACAGTCACGACAGTATTTGGCTCTATAGGTCTAAAAACATATGAGCCCTTAATCGGCAAAGCTAGAATTTGTGAAGCCTTAGGAACAAACCTGCTCTTTTCATTATAAGTAATATATGTCATAGAAAGAGGTTCATTTAATTGGGCAATTTGTTGTTTCAACAAACCATTTTCAGTTTCTAACCTACTAAGCTTCGATTTTTCTAGTTCGGTAGCACTGAAAGAACAGCCTATTATCAGGGTTAGTACAATCGCTATAAGTCCGAACTTAATTACTCGCATAAAACCCCCTCCTCCTAGGTACAGTCATAATAGAGCGTTTTAATTCTTAAAATGAAATGCCTAAATTGATACTAGATTATTTATACCATATTTGCACCATTCTAACTTAGCATTATTAGCCTACTGCGCACCATCTCGGGTACGCGCAGCACTAGCTTTTTGGGGATGGTGCTTGGGAAACATTTTCTCAAGTTCAAGCATTCTGCGAAAGACGCTTTCGTATCATCCCCAATAGCAGTTCGTATTCTTCTAATTTAAACCAATATACCAAGCAAGTGTAGACCAGACCACCTAAAGCTATCCCGACCGTTACCGTCAGTAATTGGTTCAGATTGTTGCCAAACTGGAGATTCGCTAGTAGATAGATGGAACTATAATGTACTGCCAAAAACATAAGGAATGAAGCACCTAAGGATATGCTGAAGCTGAAGATGATTTTCCTGCCACCTAGAGGACCAACTTTTATTCTTAACATCAGTAACAAGAATAGAAAATTGAAAATAGCCGATAAAGATGAAGCCATGGCCAGACCCTTGATTCCCCATGGCGCAACCATATTAACAGATAAAAATATGTTAAGTGCAATTGCTGAAATGCTGGCCATGATAGGTGTTACCGTATCCTTTAAAGCATAAAAACTACGGTTTAAAATTTGCACTGCCGAATATGCAAAAATACCTATGCAGAAATATAACAAAGCAATATAAACCAGGTGAGCCATTGCCTCAGTAAAATTACCGTGTTTGAATAATACTTTCACCAGGGGGTCCCCCAGTGTCATTATGCCAATAGTGGAAGGAATACTTACTAGAAGAATGGCCCTTAAGCCCAGCGAACTGGTTCGCAAAAAAGAGGACGTTTTACCTTGGGCCGTTAGAGCGGTCAATGTCGGAAAAAAGGCAATTGCTATAGGTGTAGCGAATATTCCAATGGGCAGGTTAATTATTTTCTGCGCTAAATCAAGTATGCTTATCGTACCAGGACCGAGATTAGATGCGAGGTTCTGAGTTACAAAGGGATTTAGCTGCACGACACCCAGGCCCACCATAACTGGAATCATAAGCAGCATAATTTGTTTAAATCCTTGATTATGAATATCCCAGGAAAAATGATAACGTACACCGACACTTCGCAAGGCAGGTATTTGAATCATAAAACTCAGTGCCGCACCGGTTACAACCCCGTAAGAAAAGGCTATAATGCCATATGGTTTGTAAAGTGCAACCCCAACCAGGATAATCATCAGGTTATAGAGCACACTGCCGATTGCGGGAGTAGTGAAATGATTGTAGGAATTAAGAATACCTATGATAACCCCATTCAAGACCATAAAAAAAGTCTGAAGAAACATAATATGAGTCATCGTTACTGCCAAGCTAGCAGTCTGGTCCGGCAGCCCCGGTACTAAATGCTTAATCAATGATTCAGTATTAAGATAGGCGAGCGGTATTAAGATCACCAATAATAGTATTATGTAATTGAATACGATGCTGGCTGCCAGCCAGCCTTCTTCTTCCCGGTCTTTTTCAATATAGGAAGAAAATACCGGGATAAAAGCTGAACTCAACGCTCCCCCCACTAGCATCATATACACATAATCAGGTATGGAAAAAGCCGCTCGGTACGCATCGGTCATATAGTTGGCATTGAATATATAATATAAAACAGATTCTCTAGCAAGTCCCAATATCCTGGCAATTATCGTTGTAATCATTAGGAATAATGCTGCTTTGGCAACTCTTTTACTGCTATTGCTCAACTCACACACTCCGTATTATTTTTAGTTTCCTGACTTTCTCTATTAAGGTATTGATCTATGATTATCGGTACTTTACTCCGGCACTACCACAACGCACTGGTATCAAGAAATAAGCCACACATTAAACAATTACTCTGGTAGAGAAATATGCCTATTATGCGCTAATATCTGGAAATCGAAAGAAAGATTCTTATTTATTTCCTAAATGTATAAACTATTGGGTTTAGTATAGATAATCCTACAATTACCAAAAACATATAGGAGGATACAGCGTCTCCTCCTAAACCTAATTCGTCAGCGATAATCCCTATTTGCCAAAGATTTATTGCAGATACCAATAAGCAGATAATTGATACACTGATAACAGAGAAACCATTTATTAGTTTGCATTTGCCTTTTTGAAGAATCACTATTAACAAGAAAATCAACAAAACTATTATAAAGGTAATAAAAACAGGTCTTAAGTAATCAAAAGTCATAATATCCCCCTTACCAATTCATGAACCACATCATCAATAATATACCATAATAATCCTGGCTTCCCAATGTTTACATACTGAATAAATGAGTCATAGACTAAAGTGTCCCTTCGTCAAGACAAAGATTTTTAGTTTGATAAAGAACCTTATTTGTTAAATAATTTTATACTCAACATGTCGAAGTCAATTTCTCGGAGAATTAATAATTGTATTACATAAATACTAATGCCAATAACAATAGCTAACACTGTCACTATATAAGAGTGAATATCATAGCCTAGCAGCATTTGATAAGAAACCTTCACTGCAACAGCCATTATCAGCGTAGCCAGCGCTATTCTTAATATTCGTATTCGTTCAAATACGATCCCTATATTCACCTTAAAAACACAAATGTTTATAAGTGCACCGATTAAAAATGCTATGACCGTGCCAATGGCGGCACCCCTAATATTTAGTGCAGGAATAGCGGTCAGTGTATAATTAAAGACCACTTTCAAAAAGCCGGTAATCAACAGACTATACATAGCAACCTCGGGTCTTCCAATACCCTGCAAAGCAGCGGCAGATATCTGAAAGGCCGCGAGCGTAATACATGAAAATGCAAGAGGCTGAAGGGAAATACCCGCTTCGGGTGTACCGTATAGGAGGCCGCAGATGGGAAACGCCAGAATGTATAGTCCAGCAGCACATGGAAAGGAAACAATCGCTCCTGCCAGGTAGCCGGAGTTTATTCGTGTCTTTAGCAATGTGCTATTATTGTTGGCAAAAGCCTCACTAATTGCCGGAACCAGACTCGTAGCAATCGCAATGGTAAATATGGTCGATAAACCAACCAGTACAACGGCTTTACCTGCTAATTGTCCAAACAGTACGGTCGCTTCCATGTTACTATACGCAATAGCTTCAAGCTGTTTACGCACAATTATGGCATCCAATAATTGTACCAGCGGTAGAACGCATGCTCCTAGTGATACCGGCACAGCGAATTCAAGCACTTCTTTTGCCAATCCAGCAATGCTCTTTCCTGAGTAAACCAGAGATGATTTTTCAACAGTAGTTTCCCTCCGAAAGCGAACATAATAAAAGCTTAGTACCAATAGACCTGCAACCCCTCCAATAATTGCACCAGACGTTGCTCCGGCCACAGCATATTCCAACCCATTAGGAAAAAGCATAAAGGCTAGAACTACTAGCGCAATAACCCTGACCAGCTGTTCTGCAATTTGGGAAATAGCCGTAGGTGTCATGAGTTGATACCCCTGGAAATATCCTCGAAAAACGGACATAAGACAAGCAAAAAAAATGGCGGGTGCCACTGCAAGTATGGGGTAGTAAGCCCTGGATTCGTCCAAAACAGTGTTCGCAAGAAAGTGAGCAGTTTGTATCACTAGTAGTGTAAATAACATGCCTAAAAATGCTAACATGATTAACGATATTTTAAGTATTCTGCGGCTGTCACCAGTGTAGCCCTGCGTCTCCATACGAGCTACTAGTACAGAAATAGCTACGGGTATTCCGGCGGTAGCCAGGGCTAGAATAGTCGTATAGATTGGATATGCCATCTGGTATAATGCCATTCCTTCGTCGCCGATGAGGCGCGCTAAAGGTATACGGTAAATCCCCCCCAATATTCTACTGACTACCCCTGCAATGCTTAAAATGATGGCTCCTATTAAAAAAGGCTGTTTTTCATTCATTGTTTACTTCCCAACTTCGATATAACTGCTCTTAACACAGAATATTTTACACTTTGACAATTTTTTACGGTTTAGTTGGCAACAAATCAGAACCGCCAAAATTCCTCGCAATTCGTCCTTTAAAAAGCATAGGCTTTATTCAAAACTCAGACAACCATAAATTACCACCCTTTTTCCCCTCGATTAGACAGGTTCTGACTATTTGAGTTATACCTTACACCACACAAAAACGGGCCAAAATCAAAACCATGTTGACTCTAGCCCGTTCATCCTTATGTTTAGTCCTACAAAAATGATGCAATGTATTTTACCGCCAGGATTATTGGCAACAGCATTGCAATGCCGAGGATAAAACTATAAATTAAGAGCTTTTTGGATATATAGCCTTCCTTTAGAGATCGTAAGATTAAATAGCTGAGCAGGGGAAGATACAAGATAATTGAAGTTAAGACACCGGGGGTATAGGTTCTCAACCATATACTAGCGCCTATATGCTGCACAGCATTAATGAGCAGGACAACCTGAGTAGTGATTGCTAGAAACATACCGGTCCCATTGGCTTCACTTATACTTCCAAAATAGGTAAAGAGAAATGCTATGAGGGTAACTATGATCAAAGCTACGGAAAACTGATGCGAGCTCCATGATGTAATATTGCTAATAAAGGCGGGTAAGTCCTGCCAGTACCTGCTGATAAAAGCAGGCATAGTCAAGTATTCCTCAAAGTTGTGAATTACCAGCAAAAGGGGTGCTAACCACAATGCTTTGCGATATTCCACATGAATACCTCCTTTTTCTGCAGTGCGCCCAGATAGCAGTTTCCTAAAGGAAATTATTGACCTAATGGATATAATGAACGCTAGTTATTTAATTTCGTATTATGCTCATTTTGATATCTTATAAAAATATTGACAGTACTACACTTGATACCATATTGATAAGTATATGAGAAGTCATACTCGGTATAATGTTTCCATCGCATTTTCTATCCATAATATATCCCAATACATACCCTAACAAAAATGCATTTATAATTCGGACAATAATATCTGCTGTGGATACTGATCCAATTATAATGAAATGAGGACTTGCAAACACTATTGCCTGAATAACATTACCTTTTGAAAATCCAACTTTTTTAATAAGTTTCTTTGCGACGAATCCCCTAAAAAAAATCTCTTCCGCTATCCCTGTTTTCATTCCATATAGCAAAAGATATAAGAACAGCTCGATTGCCTTATATCCCTGAATATCTACAGAACCCCTCCCGCTATTTGCTGTTATAATAACAATAATATTAGCTGCTAATGTTATTAGGTATGTTGCTGTTACAATAGGAAATATCGCTAAAAGATTTATATTTTGGGGCTTATATATGCCCAACGAATGAAGAAATCCTTTAATTGTTCTTTCTTTGACCAAGTACCATACCAAGGGAACAATTGAAAATAGTAGTATATTGGTTATAGTGTTTATAATTTCGTTTATTAACGAACCATTAACATGCATCTATTTTCTCCGTATACGCATTATTTTGCATCATCAGTATAGTAATTCATCAGTTTATCAAAATCTTCTTGCTTTATGGCAAGGTCACACTTTTGAATAACCTGTTTTAATTCGTGTTTCATGATATATCCCTCCAAGAAATAAGTAATAAGTAACTAAACCATGCTTTATTACCTAAACACATCTAAATAATTCTGTAAATAATCGATATATTGGCCCATATGAATTCCATCTACAAAAGAATGATGAGCCTGTACTGAAAATGGCAATAATATTTTATCGCCGTCATTGTAATACTTTCCCCATGCTAATCTCGGTATTGAATCATCTTTATTAAATGAAATTGTGTGTGACAGGTGGGTAAATGATACCCATGGTATACATGTAATGTATACCAGATCATCCCGTCCCTCTATATCTTTAAGAACAAAATATTCTTCTGATTAGTTGCTTTCTCATTTGCTTTTTTGGTAAAATCGAAAATCGTTGGTTCCATATTTACTGTTACCATTTTAAATAAATCTGTTCCTTCCGACATATCAGTAAAAGATGGATGTATCATATCATGTAAAATAACTTGTTCACCTCTGATACGATAACGGAATGCTTCTACTTGATTTAGCCCATATGTTGCAGCATAAATCATTGCATAATAAAACAGGATTTGTTTTTCCTTAATATTATTTAGAAAATTAGTAATATCAAGGTTTACACCAATATTGTAATGCGGATAGTCCATTCTTTTAAAAAACTTATAATGCATGGTCCTGTCCCATGTATTTAAGTCGATTATCTTCATTATTCCACCTCGCAAAATTGATCCTTGATTACCCTAAGGTTGCTTTTTATATAACTACAAGACCTAGCAGGGCAGCAAGAGCAGCTGCCTGCAGGCTGTTAACTATTGCCCCATTAATGTCAGCAATGTTTACCCCCAAGCCTTCAATATCACAACTGGTAAAATCTATTCCTTTAAGATTGGCAAAGTTCATTTGCGCCTGACGTAAATTACATTCTTGAAATTCAACTTTTGCTAATATTGAATTTCTAAAATCCGCAGATCTTAATTGACATTCAAGGAATGCAACTTGTTTGCAATTAGAATAGCTAAAGAAAGCATATTCCCCATTACAATTCTCGAAAACCACATCTCTTAAAGTGGCTTCACCTAAATTAATGCCGATAATTTTACAATTTATAAATTCAACTCTATGTAATGAAGCTTTAAAAAAATCAACATTAGATAAATCGCAATTTTGAAATCTCACATTCATTAATTCTAAATGTTTAAATGATATTCTATTAAAAATAACATTACTAAATATCACTTGTTTAAAGATCATTCTCTCTGCATTATGGTTTTCCAAAGAGCAATCATTGATTTTTCCCAAAGAAAATATAGCTTCATCTATTATATTTTCTCTCGACAGCTCAATGATATCTAGTTCATCATCAAAGATAGGTCTGAATACTTTTGTTTTAAGCTGTTTGTCTTCCAAATATGCTGGCCTCCATTCAAACCATTAATTAGTCTAATTTTACAACATTAAATTTTATTACTGTATCTCTGCCACCAAATTATTTTTGTATCCGTGAGGGTAGCGCCCAGATCACCAATTATCATCATATTCTTGCGATCGAATCTGTCTGCCAGCACCCCGCCAAAAGGATGTAAAATGAATGAAGGCAGAAAAGAAAATAGAATGATTAAAGAAAAACTCGTGGCAGATTGGGTCTTCTGAAATACATAGACACCCAATGCGAAAGCTGTAAGTCCGCTTCCGATAGCTGACATCAACTGCCCCAACCAGATAATAAAAAATCCCTTGAAATTTTTATTCTGAACATTCATCTCTCTTTACCTACTCTCGAAGGACAATGAAAGGTCTTTTTTAAGATGCCTTTCTGGCTTCGGAACGCCTTCTCGGGAAAAAAACATCTCTTTGTCCAATACCACAATAACAGCGGCAACAAGAATCATAACCACGGTTTCAATACACTTGGTCGTCTGAGAAATAACCCACATCTCTTGTGACATATTGACCATAAAGTGGAAGATAATCGCTGCGATAACACTCTTTCTGTTTTTTATGCAGATCCAACTAATAACCACTCCCAAAGGGATGCCGCTTACAATAAAGTTCATACCAAACCAGATGCTCTCTTGAAAAACCTTATACTGATAGGAGTTATTAAGAAAAATAAGGGGAATATGCCAGAGCGACCATAGTATGCCGAACGTAACTGATGCCGTAAATAAGTTAAACCGACTCTGCAAACTGTCGAATGCATATCCTCTCCAGCCAAGCTCTTCAAAAATGGCGGCAAGTATAAGCAGGAGCAATACCGGGACAAAACCTGCTGAAAAAGAGAACCCTTCAGAAAATTGGAACTGGGAAACCGACCCTCCAAAAAGCAGAGAGATTACGATCGATGCCAACACAGTTAACGGCATTATTAAAAGAAATGCCGGCAGCATCTTCAACTGAATTAACCTGGGATTGATAAGCCGGTTAATAAAATCCTTTTTTAACTCGGTATTCTTTGAGGCTGCAATCAACCCAACTGAGATAATAAAAGGCACCAACAGTCCGGCAAGAATAAACAACATATAAAGTTCGCTCTTAGTATCCTGAAAACTCATATATACTCCAGCAAACCAGAGAGCATAGGTTACTATAAAGGTCGTAATGAAATAGGCTTTGGGGTTGTACTTGTAGTTTGAAATCATTTTTCTCCTCCTTATTTTAACGAGCATTACATGTCGCAATGGGACAAACATAGAGCAAATTCGTTTATAACTTGCTACTATGAGAGTTGTTTCAGGAGATTAAAGTTATATCAATTCCTTCATTGCTCGTTAATCATATCTACCGCACACAAATCTTGCAGCACATGCAAGACGATGCAAGGGATAATAGTACCGAATGCGATATAAAACAGTCCGAATAAAACTCCCATAAGCATCGCCTTTAATGTCTCACTAAAGCCCTGGTAAATGTGTCCGATCCCAAATATCAACGCTGAAATACCTAAAATAATAAATATATTAAGACCGGGAAAAATTTCACCCATTAAGTAGAAAAAGAAACCTCTGTAGAGCAATTCTTCAGTTATTCCGGCAGTGACTGCGGTAACTACCCAGACCTGTTTTTCCTTTTTGGTTACCGGAAGAAGTGCTTTCACCTCGTCAGGCATATTTTGCTTGATACTCACTTTTTTCATGGCATAAATTCTTAAAACTATTAATGAATAAATTAGATAAATAAAGTAGAGCCCCGCTATTGCTGCCATTGTGTAGAACAGCCAGGATGGCCCGCTCAGCCTAAACCAGCTTAAACCCAAATCATGCCATGAGAACTGTCCGTTCGCCAATAAAAGGAAAACCAAACCGGCTGGAAGCCACAAACCAAGCATAAGCCTGATATACAACCTGGTTTTGGGCATATCCCCCTGCCCAATGGCAAATATTATTGTTTTGTACCTGTTCAGACCCCACCAGATTTCATAACTCACAAAGTACATTAGAAATAGGGCCAGGCATATCCACAGTATCATGAATCTCCCCCCATAATTTTCGTTGTTTCATACAATCAGGACTAAATATATTCAGTAATAATGCCTTTCCCGTCAAAATAAACCAGGTCGCCATCATCATAATTCCATATTGCCTGAAAAACCGTGGGCCTTTTGATTCCGTTTATTTCTTTATATTCATTGCATACTATCAACCATTTTACTTTTTCACTTGTACCGTCCATTGAAGCAGCTTCTCGATCGTCAGTTGTAAAGGTCAGCATTTCCCCTTTTTCATTGAATGTAAAGATACCGCTGCAAGATATACCGTAATAGCTTATGGTTGCCTTAGCATGTAAATCATCGATTGCTTCCCAAACAATATAATCCTGTAAAGCTGCGTTGGGAACAATGAGACTCTCTGATAAAAACGTGACCAGGCTTGATTTATCCATAGCTTTTCCGGTCTGATGAAACAAGGTATAAAGCTTGGCTATCACGCCCTTCATCGAGCCAGCTCCATCGATATATGAATCCAACCCTTCAAAAGGAATTCCATACATTCTGCTATCGATATAGGCAATTCTGTTGGGCTTGTTTACATAGTTGTATTGGGTGTAATCAATTTTGATCATAGGTTTATCCTTGCCCAACGCAAAATTAACATCTTGATAAACCACTTTCGAATAGGACATTTTCGGGGTACCGATATAGCCGCAATATCGGAAATATTTCTGAACCGGCATTGGCAAGCCGACAATATCTTCTTCCATAAATAAGCCTTCTACATGATCTGTTTTGGCTGTCAGGGTACCTTGCATTTCACTAAATTCCGTTTTGGTATTTGACCAAGGTATACGAAAAAATATTGCAATAGTTCCGAATACAATAAGTAGAATTCCAGTAACCATTCTGTTTTTGCTCCTCATTTTCATATTCATTCTCCTCGTAGTCGGCAGTTACTGCCCAGTTAAATCATTACTCATCACTTCAATATTTTCTGCCAGCCTGGTTAAGCCTTTGTAAACATCACGGGTTAAATCAGCATCAAATCCATTAAAGAGTTTATCCAGGAATTCCAATTCTCTATGACTTCGCTTAGTAAAATAATCTGTGCATTTTTGAGTTAAGGAAATTCGTAGGGCCCTCGCGTCATCTTGGTCCTTTATTATCGTGATGTATCCTCTTTCATTCAAAGCGACTGCAATTCTTTTGGCATTTTGTCGTGAATAGCCGATAAAGTTGGCCACTTCACTTAATGTTGGCGGCTCGTCAAATTTTGAAACGCATACGCAAAAAAGCCATTGTTTGATAGTAATATTTTTATCAAATGCGTCCCCAACCACCTGCAGTTTATTTGCTAACGTAAATACTGATCCGAAAATGAAAGCTTTTTGTTCCAATTCATCCATTTTTTCAACCCTCCCTTATAGGCAATATGTTACCTATATAATACGCAACATATTACCTATTGTCAAACATTATTTTAACAAATCAATAATTACAATCTGAAAAATAAAAAGACCCTCTTCGGGTCTGGCGCCTAGTTATTATTCACTATGCTGGCATAAGCTGGAGGAGTCCAATAGTAACAATGAAACCATGCTGAGTTGCTCGATAAAGGTAAGGGCTTTATTAGCTGAAACACTTTTCAATAAACTGAACGGACTGTTCTCTTACTTCAGCTATATGACCAAAACGATTGAAAAGGGGATGAAGAACAGCCTGTATCACTATAAAGGCCAAGTCCGAAGAATCATTCGATTCTGGTTTTATAAAAGGTTTCCCAACCATTGTTTATAATTTGGGAATTTGACGGCACCTGAAAAGCCACCAAGGTTAACATCAACATATCCACTGAGGCACCTAAAGCATTGATAAATGCTGCATAGGCCATTAGATTGCTTAAAAAACCCAGTAAATCGAGGATTATCGGCAGAATTATTGACAAAATGATAAGGGGAGCTAAGGAGATTATTAAAAACCTGCGCTTGGATACTTCTTCTGATGTTGAAACAAATGCCCCCCATGGTCTTATTCCCCAAAAAGTTTTATCTGATCTAGTAAAGTCCGGGATAAAAGCCGCATGAAAGAATTCATGCAGCAAGGTCAGGAAAGGCAAAATCAGTAATGCGGCTATAATATTCAAATTGAAATGAAGGTTTAAAGAGCTTTCGCCAGCCATAATAGTCAATGGGGTGTGAAAACGCAGGAACAAATACCAATAGATAAATCCGTTGATTATCATAAACGGTATAGATGCCAGGATAGCTGTTAACAAATTACCCGGTTCCTTTAATCTATTCCAACCGGAGACGGACAATTCCCTGGATAATTCAATATCCGTAGGCGGCGGTTCTTTAACGTATTTCATTTTAATACATCCTTTCATCCCCTGCCTTTTAATTCTAATATAATATATCGTTGATTGGTTTAGATCTATTCAATTTTATCTTTTTAACGATTTTCCTATCCACTTTCATATTCCTACTTGATCTTTCTTGACATATTCCATACCGACAAGAGATAAAACACCAACGCCGTACCTATAAGTATAGCAATGCTTCCAATTGGTGTAATGGTATGTTCACCAAAGCGATAAGTTATACCCATATACTCTTTGAAGTTATCAATTTTTTCTATAGGCGCACCTGCAAACGCTATATCCATCGGCTGTTCCATCATTACCTGCCGAAAAAGGGCTGCCCCGTGGGATGCAGGGAACAGCTTTACGATATACTGCACACCCTCAGGTAAATTTCCGATTGGCAAGTAGATGCCTGTAAAAAATCCGATTAACGTACCCACAAGGGTGCTGGCCGTAGAAAAGGAGTTTTGGTTGTTGAAAAAAGAAACTATAAACCCAACCATTGCGGTATTTGTTATTGTATTTAGAAGTATCAGCCCCAATACCTTTATGCTCGCCTCCATACCCAGCAGTTCTCCACCCTGTGTAATGATGAATATTTGACCGAACACCAATACCACCAGACTCATTAAAACGCCAATTATAAAGGCACTGGCAAGATACCCGCCGGTAACACTTGCCCGTGTGATGGGAGAGGAATAAAAATCTTTATAAATCTTCTTCGCCTTATCCTCTACCATAACCCCAAACGCTCCCATGGTCGTTGTAGTAGAGGTAACAGCCAGAATGCCGGCTATTAGCCAGTTGTTCATTAAAAGCTGCGCATTTTCTATACCCATAGAATTATCCGACCAGGCATCTCCCAAAAATATAGTATACAACCCAAAGATAATGAAAACTGCCAGCAAAGAAAAAAATACCGAACCTTTGTTTCTGAAATATAATTTTAGATTTCTTTTGGTAAATACAATCATTCCCGCAGTTCCTTTCCTGTGATACCGATAAAAGCATCATCCATGGTACCGTATAGCACTTCAAAGCCGGTTATAAAATCCTTGCATCTTTCAACAATGGGGATAGCAGACAAGGTAGAAGTCAGCTTAATAGTAAACTGGTCACCAGCATGAAAAAAGTCCGTGTCGGTTTCATTTAGCATATACCTTATCGCCTGCTCATTTTGAACGGTCAACCTCAAAACATCTTTAGCATATTTTTGTTTCAACTCAGCCGGAGTGCCCATGGTTACTATTTCACCGTGGTCAATGACGATAACATAATCTGAATTATCAGCTTCCTCCATATAATGGGTGGTCAGAAAGACTGTCATGCCGGTTTCATCTTTTAGCCGCTTGATTGTATCCCATATACTTTTTCTTGTTTGCGGATCAAGCCCAGTGGTTGGTTCATCCAGAAAAAGAATTTTCGGAGTGTTAATAAGTGCTCTGGCGATATCCGCTCTGCGTCTTTGACCGCCGGATAGCTTTCCATAAGGGCGATCCATAAGCTCAGTTACTCCGGTAATCAAGGCTGCATTGCGCACCGCTTGCCGCAGTTCATTTTTATCCTTAAAATAAAATCCGCCTCTAATTGCCAGGTTTTCACCAACCGTTAATAGTGGATCAAGCAAGCTATCCTGAAATACAATTCCTATAGAGTTTCGTATTTCAGTATCGTCTTCTCCTATTTTCTTGTTGTCAATAATAATTTCTCCGCTGTCATAATCCAGCAATGTGCAAATAACATCGATTGTGGTGGATTTGCCTGCGCCGTTAGGGCCTAAAAATGAAAATAGCTTGCCTTGCTCTACGTAAAAACTAATGCCCTTTACAGCTTGTATATCACCGAAACTTTTTCGTAAATTTTTAACCTCAATAATTTTATTCAACCTAATCCCCCCTTCCTCTATACTATCAGAAACACCGGCCCTTATTCTGCATCGGCAAGGTTGTTCACTCCTACCAATACGTTCTTCTGCAAAATATGTTGCATTTTTTCAGGTTCTTCAAACAATGGACTGTGGGCAGATTGTTCAAATGTATAAAATCCTTTCAAGGGCGCTTGTAGCTTCTCAAAATAGTCCTTTGCCAAAGTGTAGCTGCATGTGTAATCGTATATGCCATGAAAAAAATAGACAGGAATATCAAGTTTCGGAACCTTAGCAGTTAAATCCGTTGCAATCATCTGATTCCACATGTTGGTGGAGTGGACAAACCATTTGCCGCGCCATATATTTACCTTCTCACTTAATGTGTACTCGGGAAATTTCCATGACGGCAAAAAGATACCACTGACTACCGATTTCATATTGTGCATCGTACCAATGCCAAGCTTGTGCATCGCTTCATCACGCAAGGAACGGTATGAATTGGGCACGATGTCCATCTCAATAATAGGAAACTTCTCAAGCCTTTGCACCATTCTTTTATCCCCGGCTATCGTGTACTGTTCCATCATATATTTGTAGGCCAGTTTTTCCGATTCAAGCGGTCGTGATATCTGAGCCACGCCGATGTAGGCGTTATACTTCTCCGGTGCCCGTGCCGCCGCCTGGATTCCAATAAAGGATCCCCACGAATGTGCCATGAGGTAAATCTTTTCCTGACCAAAGCGCTGGCGGAGGTAATTCGTTACCTCGAGTGTGTCGGATATCAATTGCTCCTCGGTAAGGGTCTCGGGCGGAATGTCAGAGCTGTAGGAAAGTCCGGCACCGCGCTGCTCCCAGTAACAGACGGTAAAATAGTCCTCAAGGCCGGTAGGGTAACCCTGGGTAAGGAAGTACTCAGGCATGCCAGGTCCCCCGTGAATGAAAAGCAACACTGGGTTCGCATTGTTCTTGCTCTTGATGAACATCCCCTGCTCCACCCCATTGATATTGACATGGATTTTTTCAGAGATACTGCCTATTAGCACTTTTCCGTTGTCACCCAGAAATGGTTTTGGCTTACCTGGGCTCGATACCAACAGTACGCCAACAAGAATGAGTATACAGGCCAGTAAAATAGAAAGCGTGATTAACACAATGGTCCCGCCCTTCGCATAAATGATTGAATAGAAAAGTTTTTTGATATTATTGCCTACCATTTTTATCCTCCCAAGTGACAAGGGAACGGGGTTGTTGTCAGCCTAGGCTTTAAAGATAACACCTGGAATTGGAATGTTGTCAGCAACCCCGTACCCTTGTCACCCGTACCCTTGTCACCGTATTATAAAGGTAACATATTACCTTTATAATACGCAACATGTTACCTATTGTCAACCATTATATAAATAAATTTTAAAATAATTCTTATAAACAATTATGAGCTGCTTCACACCCCGTTTCAGAAGCCACCGTGGAACGTGGCTCCTTTCGGCAAATAGTCATTTTGATTTACTCGCCTTCGATAAGCTCTTATTCCGAGTCCAACGGCAATGTATAGAATTGAAGTAATAATTCCATTGATTGGGGAAACGAGAATTTCTTTTCCGGCTGCGATGCCAATGTAACCCGAGATAACTAAAAGATTTATAAGCGAATCCTCTACTGTGTGTAATATAACACAGGGCCAAACTGACTTTGTTACCCGGAAAAGCTCAGTAAACATCACCGTCCAAGATAAAAAAGTAGTAAAAGCAACAACGACATAAATAGCTCTGCTGACAGGCATTATCGCTTGAATATCCGTTTCAGGCAAAAAGACCAGGTAATAGGGAACATGCCATAGTGTCCACACACAGCCAATGATAAGATATAGCTTCCAGTCACTAAGATTAAATTTGAGTAGTTGTGAAGTTAGATAACCACGCCAGGCACCCTCCTCAAAAATATCTATAATAAAATTAACTAACAAAGTACTGCAAAATCCTAAAGCAAATGGTTTGAAATTAAATGCGGACAAGTCAATCCAATTCGTTGCAGCTCCAATTATCAAAACGATTGCCGTTACAACCGGAAATATCAAGACAGAAGCCAGGTACCATTTTATGTTTCCTTTAAAATTCGGCTTGAAACCAAGATCATGTAAACCCATCTTTGAAAACAGAATGAGTGCAAATGCTGCCAGCAGAGGCAATACCAACCATATTCCCATACCAAGTGAATCCCCTTCGGGGTGCTCGGTTAGGAAAGAGTCAGCAAGAACGCCTAGCCATCCGCTGACAATAACAACAAAAACAAATACACCAATATTACGAATATCTTTTTTATTCATTTGAAAACCTCCTCATGCCCACCATCTCAACTTGCCCCGTTTAGTAAAAATTGTTGTTATTCAATTCACACCTCCCTTTAAATGTAATTTGAATGTTTATTCCGATTAACCATTACTTTTGCTTAGTCTGGCTGATAGTATTACATCATTTGCGGTACTTGATAATATATCCATCAAATCTTGCATTGCATAGTCTCTTGGCAGCAGGCCGTTAGCAGCCATTACCGAAAGACCCAATTGGAAAATTTTTATTTTCAATAATATGGTTCTTAAATCGTTCTCCGCCAAACCGGCCATCTCAGGGTCTTTTCTCATCTCCTCAATTAAAACAGGCATCATTTTTTCATCATAGCCTTTCATGTAGCTGTTATTTTTCATAACTAGATCTCTGAAAAGCACACTATACTCCATGGCAAATCTCAGGCTTGCCTTTCCCATATCATAAAATGGGTTTCCCGTGCTTTCTTCGCTTAAAAGCTGTTGACTAATACCAATAATTTTCGCTATTACAGCTTCGATCAATTCATTAATGTTTTTAAAATTTACATAGATGGGAGCTACAGAACACCCCATTTCTGCAGCTATTTTTCTCATGGTTATATAGTCAATGCCTTCTGTTTGAGCTATTTCAAAGGCTGCATCAATTATTTGCTCCTTTGAATACTTATTCTTAGGTCCCATAGTAACACCATCCTTTGTCAAATTATATAACGCTTGTTATATAATATATGTTACGCTATAAACCAAATATGTTGCAATAATTTTTAAAAAAAATTTTTCTTTAATTAGCCTCCCCGGTTTCCCCCGATTAGACAGGTTCTGGCTAAATAACCACATCTATCTTCCTCAGGTTTTTAACCAGACGGCTATATTGGGGCAGGTTTGTTTATTGATTGGAGTAATGGTTAATTTGGATTAAAATAGAATTACGCTGTATTGCTATGATAATATTGTAGTAAAATACTACAAGTAAAATAGGAGAATTGCGATGTATGAACTAATACAAGCAGGAGAGCATACCTACTACATAAACAGCCCGGCCAAAGTCGGTCTTTATAAGATTAATGAACAGGATGTTTATTTGATTGACAGCGGTAATGACAAAGATGCCGGGCGAAAGATCTTTAAGATATTAAATGCTAACAACTGGGCTTTAGCAGGGATAATAAACACCCACTCCAATGCCGATCATATTGGCGGCAATAAATTTTTACAGCAAAAAACCGGCTGTAAAATCATTTCCACCGAAATCGAAAACACTTTTGCCAGGTATCCGATTCTAGAACCTTCTTTTCTATATGGAGGTTACCCGTTTAAAGGCTTGCGCAATAAGTTTTTAATGGCCAATTCCTGTGAGCCGACTCACAATATTGACAATTATTTGCCGGACGGTTTGGAGCACTTCAGGCTGGGTGGTCACTATTTGGATATGATCGGGCTCAAGACTGTGGATAATATCTATTTCCTGGCCGATTGCGTTTTTGGTGAAAACATCATAAATAAATACCATCTGTCATTTGTCTATGATGTGCAAGCATTTCTTTCCACTTTAGATTTTGTGGAGCAATTAGAGGCTAAATTATTTATACCCGCACACGCCGATGCCTGTGAAGATATCCGGCCTTTGGTTAAAGTCAATAGAGATAAGGCTTACGAGATTATTGACCGCATACTAACAATTTGCACCGATGCACAGTGCTTCGAAGACATTTTGAAGGCTGTTTTTGATTTTTACCAGCTGACCATGGATTTCAACCAGTATGTACTGGTAGGCAGCACGGTACGTTCATATTTATCCTATCTAAATGATCAAGGTAAATTGAAATGCGAGATATTGGATAATAGAATGTTATGGCAGACTATTTAAGCGAAATAATAAGGAGCAAATTTCCAGATGGAATTCGGATTGTTCTTCCATACTGGCATAAAAATATCCTCCAGATTTATACTCTGGAGGATATTTTTTTATTATAAGCTAAGCAACCGATAGTACTTTTCCTGCTGTTTTCAACAAATACCTTACAAGATTATAAATCGATAAAGTGCGCCTTCTTTTCCGTTTTGAGATATTGAACTTTGGTTTTGCTTATATTCTTGAGGTCTTTACTGTCGCATTTGTAGCGATTAATCTTGCGTTGTACAGCGGCCTCAGTTCCATGGAAGTAGCGGGTCTTCTTCCCGAAATCAGTGAAGAAGTCAAATTGCCAGTATAGTTTCATTTGACCCATCCTCTCTAATGATGTTCCTAGTCATTACACCTACCAATAAATTGCCATGACTAAAAGCAACTAAACATTACCATTTGTCATAAAGAATATTGCCGCAATGTACTAAATGATGCTAATTGGTGCTTAATATGATTGTACGAAATGTTATAATGAATGACAAGTGGCTTTAAAGTATTTGCCCTTATTTTTATATGAGGTGATACCATGACCGATCCGTTATCCTATTCGCCGGAAGAAATAGCAAAGCTTTTGAAAATTTCCAAAGGAACAGTTTATGAACTATTAAAAAGAGGCGAAATCCCCTCTTATCGTGTTGGCAAGAAAATTCGCATCAGTCAGGCCGACCTGCAAGTATTTATGCACTCCTCCGAAGCTCCAATAAAGTCGACCACTGCAAATATACAGGTCTCATTGGAAAAATTGATTATTGAAAATCAGGGCCTGATTATCTGCGGCCAGGACATTGTATTGGATATATTGACACGCTATCTAGAAAAGAAGAATCAAACGCTCCGTTCGTTACGTTCGTACGTAGGAAGCATTGACGGTTTGCTGGCGCTTTATAAGGGAACTGCTAATGTGACGGCAACTCATCTCTGGGATGGCGAAACCGGAGAGTATAATACCCCCTATGTTCGCAGATTGTTACCTGGTCAACGGACCGTAATTATTAATCTGGTTTATCGGACTATAGGATTTTATGTGGCTCCCGGTAATCCCCAGGCTATTCAAGATTGGCCGGACTTGCTCAAGCCAAATGTAACCTTTATCAACCGCGATAAAGGTTCAGGAACACGGGTAATGCTGGATGAGCATTTACGCAATCTAAATATTGATTCACGTAATATCAAAGGGTATCAAAATGAGGAAATGAGCCACATAGCAGTTGCTAGTGCCGTTGCCAGGGGACTGGCTGATGTTGGATTGGGCACAGAAAAAGCTGCGTTGCAGGTACGCGAAGTAGAATTCGTTTCGCTAACCAAGGAACGCTATGATCTAGTCTGCTATAAGAATGACTTGGAAAAATCTAATTTTCAGACCTTGTTATCCATCCTGAGGTCGATTGATTTCAAAGAGGAAGTAAACGGATTGGGTGGTTACGATACTTCCAAGATGGGCGAGATTATAGCGGAATTATAGTTTGTATTAATTATTTCCAAAACAATTTAAACAATCTATTACTCAGGTCATTTTCTCCCTTATTAAGAAAAAAACAACTGGTCAATTAATGCGACTATAACCAAAAATGTTAATGAGCCGATTAATCCATACCTAATTAATCTATCCATTTTTTACACCTCACTCGTATTGAGCTTAAGGTAGTCATCGACTGGTGCTGTACCGGGGCCTATATCCCTGCATAAACATTGCCCGATACTAATATAGCTTTTTATGCTGGCTGGTGTCAATTTGTCTGCAATGTGTCTAACTACTCCAAGGCTAGTTGATACCATCCTTCTAATTTTACTATCTGAAGTTGGTGGAGGCGGAGCATGGCAGGCCATATCCACAATCAAGAAGAGGCCGCTTCTAACTGTTTCGGCAAATAACAGACAATGACATTACCGTTGAGTAATGCAGTTAGCTAGCCATTATCACTCGGTTTCTGCCGCATTGTTTGGCTTGATACATAGCCAGGTCGGCGAGCCTGACAGTCTCTGCGAGTAAATCCGTACTTCCGGGTACCAGCCAGCTAATACCCACGCTGACCGTAACATAGGAAGATATATTAGAACTGTACTGATCCAAACATAGCGATTCTATCTCTACTCTGATTCTTTCTCCCAGCAGCGAGGCTTCTTCTTTGCTTATTCCGGTAGCAACAAATAGAAATTCTTCCCCACCGAAACGGGCTACAAAGTCCTGACCCTCTCTTCGGCATTGGCTTAACACGCTGGCTACTGCTTGCAGGCAATAATCGCCAGCAAGGTGCCCATTGCTATCGTTATATATCTTAAATAAGTCAATATCAATCATCATAATGGATAAGGAGGTCTGCTCCTTAGTGGCCGTATCCCATTTTTCATTGAGGAACTCGTTTAACTTACGCCGGTTGGGTATTCCTGTAAGTGCATCGAGAGAGGAAATCTTTAAGAGCTGCTCATTAGCTGCTTGCAAAGTTTCATTGATCTGAGTAAGTTGTGCTGACTTTTCTTCAATTAAACGCTGGTTAACAAAGTTTTGTACATAGCTATCATAATTGGTATTGGCGATCACCCAGCAGAATATCATGAAGATACTTGCATTAACATAATGACCGCCCACTATCGTCATCGAGGACTGAAACTGAGGCAATCCGATAATCAGAACAGAGGCAGCAATTAACTGCGGAATGTGTATTCGGTTATGCTTCATATTAAACATAACCGTACCGACCAGAATGTTCACCATAAACACAGTAATATTGCCATATAAGGCCTGATCCATAAGAGAAATAATTGAACCCCAGGTCATAAGAAATATTAAATAAGTAATTGCAGTAATATTCAAGGCCTTAATTATGTTCTGACCCTGATCTAATTTGCGTTCCAAATACGAAAAGATAACCCAATCCATGCCTGTTACCACGACCATAAGCAGGTACATAAGGGTATACCAGTTAATATTGACATATGTAGTAACTGAATGGGAAAAAAAGTCAAGTAATAATATCCCAATTTCAATTCCAAAAATAATGGCAGTAAATAGCTTTCCTCGATGTATATTTAACCGCGCAAGCTCAATATGAAATTCCGGTTGATACTTGGACTCGATGGATGAAATCTTTTTCAAAATAAGCCACCTTTATAGTTTCGTTCAGATGCAGACACGTATTAGCTCGAAGAGGTCAAATAGTGTATTTTTTGATGCTTACATTATTATCGTACTAAACGAAAATATTGTTAGTTATTCCTCAACAATTTTTTAATTCCTTTTTATTGTGTGGTCAGTCTATTTATTTAACTCTTTGGGACCGTGATAAATCTTCCCGTTTTGCTTTTGCTCCCAACTCCAGGGCTACTCATGCCTACACTAATCAATAATTCGGTCTATGGGCTTCAGGTTTTTCGGTTTTTTTAAACCGTGGCTGGAGGAGCTTATAGATGGTCTTGACCGAATTGGATTCGCAAATATTGCAGGTGGGTCCTAATTTCATCAAGAGTAAGCCTAATTATTGCATTTTTTTCTTGGTATTCCGGCTTGATTTCACTCTCTAACTCATTAATTGATAGATTTATCTGTTCAATGCTCTTCAGCACACTATCTCTATCCTTCTCCATGATGAAATAAGCAATTTCGCTCAAATCTTGATAAATTTCCATCAAATAATCTTTTCGATTGCATAGACTATCTAGATGATTGACAATAGCCAATATTGCACGAAAACAGTTATTTATTCGACAGACATCCAAGGTATCGTCTTTTGCCGGTTTCAAAACATCAATAGTGGCTCTGCGATGTCCCATCGGGTTTTTTTTTATTAGCGCTTGGATCTCTTGTTGAAGCAAAAGATTTTGTTCCTTAAGTCGGACTTGCATTTTGCTTATAGTAAGATGTGATTCTACCCGGGCTAAAACCTCTTCAGGCTGAAATGGTTTAGTTATATAGTCCACTCCCCCTAAATTAAACCCCCTAACCTTATCCGTTGGCTCGTCGAGGGCGCTGACAAAAATTACTGGTATCCTATGCGTATCTTCGTCACCTTTTAAAATCCGACAGACTTCATAACCATCCATGCCGGGCATTTTTACGTCTAGGAGTATTAGATCAGGCAGCCGGACCGCCACGGATTTCAATGCGAGTTGACCGCTGGATGCCGGACGAACTTTATAACCTTGATTGGTAAGAATATCGCTAAGGAGCTGAAGATTAGCCAGGATATCATCAACGACTAGTATTTCAAATGTTTTTGCTTTCGCTGGGGCCCGGTTGATCATGGTTTATCCTCCAAAATACTAATCTATATTCTCAAACAACTCCAACAAACTACCATAATCAAGGTTATTCGCAAGGTTTCTTAAGATCTTACCAACGAAAGGATCCTGTGCAGAGATTTTTTCGATTATCTTAATAGTCTGGTATGTATCAAGTTTGAGAACAGCTTCATATAATTGATTTCCGAGTTCTGCGTCTAGGGATGAGGCTAATTCTTTCAAGTTTACATAACCTTCAGACTGATTGTGACATACTTTATCTGCTTGTTTTTGGTACAGATATTTTAATCCTAAATGCCCGGCCATGACTTCAAATATCTCTTCTTCACGATATGGTTTTCCTACGAACCCGTCGCAACCCGCCGCCAGGATTATTTCCTTTTCTTCTTCCATGGCACTGGCACTAAGCGCCACAACTTTAGTGAGCTTGCCATGCTCGGTAGCCTTTATGAGCCGAGTAGCTTCCAATCCATTCATCACCGGCAATCGTATATCCATCCAAATGAAATGCGGTCGCCATTGTTCAGAAATTTCGACCGCCTCCAATCCGTTAGCTGCCTCTCTCACCTCAAATCCTGTCATTTCCAAAAGCCTATGAAGCAGCTTACGACTTTCTAATTGATCCTCAACCACCAGTATGCGAGGAATGTTATCTTTGCTTTGCTCCAAGCCTAATACCCTGCGGTTACAACTGGTTTCCATGAGTCCCGTTTCACTTCCAAGCTTAACGTTAATTTCCATTTTGAATGTACTACCTTTTCCTACCTGACTGATTACGGCAATATCTCCCCCCATCAGGTGGACATATTCTCTGCTTATAGCTAAACCCAGCCCGGTTCCACGATGACTATGTCTGCCACTGGCTGTTTGTTCAAAATACTTGAATAGTTTCTCGTATTCATCTTCTGCTATTCCCATCCCGGTATCCTCTACTTCTATTACCAGCCGTATATCATCCAAAGGTCCATAGATTGCTGCCATCCGCATACTAATACTGCCTTGATCCGTAAACTTTTCAGCATTTTCCAGAAGATTAATTAATATCTGGCGTAATTTATTCTCGTCTCCTATCACATAACGAGGGATGTCATTAATTCCAACCATACAGAACTTTAAATCTTTTGCATTGGTTCTGATCCTAAACATTTTTTCCAGGTCATAAATAAGAGTATGAAGATCAAAGGTAGCCAGATCCAGAGTAATACGTCTGGCCTCAATCTTGGATATCTCCAGTACATCATTAATCAACGCCAATAAATACTCACCACTGCGATTTATGGTGTTTAAATCCTCTAATTGTTTATCAGTTAATGCGTCATCTCTCATAATCAGGTGCGAATATCCAAGAATAGCATTTAAAGGAGTTCGCAATTCATGGCTCATATTGGCTAAAAAAGCGCTTTTGGCAGTATTAGCAGCTTCGGCCTTATCTTTGGCAACCGCCAGTTCTGTTTTCTGGTCTTCTAGAGCAGCATTACTTTTCTGTAATTGCTGGTTCATTTTGATTAGTTCTTTATGAGCATTGTACAATTCCTCTTCCAACTGCTTCATGTTAACGACTTTCCATACGGAATCCATTAGTAGACTCAGTTGTAATATGTCAGTTTGATCATACTCAGACTCTTTATTGGCAACTGCAACTACCGCCACAATACTATTATCGTTATATACCGGTATCTCTAAAAACCTCAGGATATGAGCATGCCCTTCAGGGTATCCCTTTTTTAGTGGATGCGGGACTTGGTAGTCGTTTAGAATGACAGGATTTTTTTGCCGGACAGCTTCTCCCCAAATACCAGCCTGGTCCAATTGAAAAACGGATGGTTTATAATCCATAGAACACTCTTGCATTGCACCTTTGGACCAGGTATTGATAATAAATTCTTGCTTATTTTCGGTATAATGTAAGATGTACCCGATTTTACTTCCAGTCAGTTTTATGATTTCTTCAAGAGCATAATCCAAAAATTCACGTACTGAAGTTGAACTATGCTGGAGGATGGTCAAAGCACTATTTAAACGTGTCTCATTTCGTTTTATTTCTTCCCTTTGGGCTTCTTTAGACTGATCCAACTCCTTTTCGGCTTGTTTCTTTTTCGTAATATCTTCAAAAATTATTACGCCGCCAACAAATGTCTTACTCACATCAAACCTTCGAGATAACTTAATACTGAAATACCTGGTTTCTTTTTCATTAATGACATCTTTTTCTAAATTAATGGAAAAATCACCGCCAGCGATAAATTCATTAAGATCATCAGCCAGCCATGGGAAAAATGTTATGAATGGTTTACCAATTATTGAGTCAGATATTTGAGCCAAGCTTTCACCGTTAAATTTTTCATTGAAAATTGTTTTTTCGGTTTTTTGGTAGTAATATTGTGAACCATGAAAATCAACGACATTTAACATCAATGCTGCTACAAAATTAAAATTAACAATCTGTTTATGATTATCAATAATAAATACTGGGTTAGGGACACTTTCAAATATTGTTAAGAATCTGTTCTTTTCTATAATGGTTTCTCGATTTCGGACTTGGAGTTCCTCTATCAATCTACTTTCTCCAGTAACAGCCCATTCTGCACAAAGTGCAATCATAAACCGATCAAACATGCGAGCAACTATTTTTAAGCACTCATTTTCATAGTCTTGTTCAAACTGGGCACTTCGAACCAGATCCAACCAGGCTTCCCTGTAATAGACCATCAAGCCATGAAACATCTGCAGACTAACCCCCCTTTCCCTGTGCCTCTTGGCCGTACCAACAATAAAGGAGCAGAGGGGATCATTCCTGAAATCATGATCCGGTCCAAATTCGAAGTCGGGATAAATGGTGTCAATACCTTCTAAGATCGCACCCGAGAGTCCGACGGCACAATTGCGCCATGCTTCTTCAACCGCAGCGGTTCCCTCGGCATAATTGCGTTCAAAAGCATAGTGAAACAACCTTTTCATCAACCAGTCTTCCTGGCTGCTTATCAGTTTCTTTAGCGGCAACATATCACTTGATGAAAAATCCATTGTGTTACGTCTCGCTTTCTTTCAGAATATTCGATTATTTTTCCGGGTTTTGTTATGTAACAATCTCAAACCTGTCATCAATGCAAGTATCCTATAAATACCGGATACGAATTAGAATTGTAGTCAATAGAAAGGCCTTCCTCAAGTTGACAGTCTTGTGATTTAAATGATGCAAATTATGCAAAAATTATACAAAATACGATGTTGATTTTATTTCTTCAATTATTTTATAAAACCTTCTTTGTTAAATTATTCACCAAATCTTCGGTGTTAAAATTATCAGATAATTCCAAATGGGAATAAAACATCGACAGTTCTAGTTGAAGCCAGCGATCTGTTTCCTTCCTACGGTATTTCACTTGTTTAGGCTACCCCATGGCTACTCTCGACCTAGCAATTGCGAAAACAGCAAAAGGGATTTCAGCTCAAAAGTCTGAAATCCCTTAGTAATTCGGCCATGGCGGAGAGGGCGGGCTTTGAACCCGCGAGGCGGTTTTAACCGCCTAAGCGACACTATTCAAACAGCATTTCAGCGACGAGAATCGCTTCGCTGGCGTCTAAACGAAAAATCGTATTGGGATCTATTTTATTTTTGTTTGTCCAATTGAAGTAATGCTCCTTCGTACAGAAGAAATTCATTATGTTTCAGCAGCTGCCAGCCCAATTGTCGCTGACCGAAAGATCCGCATGCAATAACTGCAATGAATGGGGCTGCAAATCGGAAATCTTCTTATCAATAATCTCAATAAAAACTGTTTCACCACACTCAACACACTGGGATGTAATTCTAACATCCTGTTTAAATGTAAAAGTACTACCCATGGCATCCAGGGCACACATGGCATGAAAACTTCGCCCGTCTGCCATTTCAACCTTATGGGCGGTGGGTATGGCTGAAACCGGGTAGGCAAAGGAAATGTTATTAGTCGCTTCGTCGGCTACAATAATTCTTTCAGCAATTAGTTTATTAACTATACGATCCAGGTTATCAATATCGTTGATTTCTAACTGCTGGGCATCACATGGTTTACCGTACCTGATAATATCAGCCAGGATAGCCTCTCGAACTTGCCTTTCTTCAGAGTCAAGACGCGAGCTAATGCTGTTTATCACTAGTCTTTCTGTAGGATAGTCTTTGAATTTTAGCTTAGCTTTATCTTCCTGTAACAAAATGAGCACCCCTTTATAATAAAGCGGGCAGTGGGATTATAATATCCTTTTACCCTCCTTTAATATTGCTTTATAAAGTTATGACCTGATCTATATCGGCACCACCTAAAACAGCGTAGAGATTGGGGAAACAGCCAATGGCAGCACCATCAACCAGTTTGTCATCAATCCCTCTTTCAATGGTGCACATGTCACACCCCATCAAAATAGTTCCGAATTTTTCATTGATTTCCTGGAGTTTATCCCCAGTACTGCTGCCTTTGGTAAGCAGAAAGGTGTTATCAAAGAAAAACATCATCCCGGCCACTTCAACTCCATGACGTTCTTCCAGCATTTGCGGAATAATCATTTTGTCCAGAATCCTTTGCGCATTATTGGTGGAAAATATGTAGGCAACTCTCATTTTTCAACCACTCCTTATAATTATATTATTTGGCCGCGCGGCCTTGATTAACGTTGGTATATCTGTTGTGCATGCGGTTATAGGCATCGGTAAACCCGGTGTGCTCATTATAGTCGGTATCTTTTTCCGAAAAACCAGGCGGCAGTTCGAAATCAATCACTTTTTCATGAAAGGCCTGACGCACCAAATCTGTTACATCAGAAACATAAGCTTTAAAGCCGACACTTTGCCGGTCGCGGGGACGATCCAGATCAATATAGACATCCTGTATTATCTGCCCTTTATTAGCGGACATGACGATGACCCGGTCGCTTAGATAAACCGATTCATTCACATCATGGGTTACCATAAGTACCGTAGTCTTGGCTCCCTCCACCAGAGCGGCCAGTTCTTCCTGCAGCAGCTCCCGCATTTGAAAATCTATGGCTCCCAGCGGTTCGTCCAGCAGCAGAATTTCAGGGCGGCTGGCTAAAGCCCTGACTACTGCTACCCTCTGCTGCATGCCCCCGGAAAGCTGTACCGGATATTTATCTTCACTGCCGTGCAAATGCGATATTTCCAGCAATTCCCGCAGGCGCTCATGCTGTGCTTGTTTGCTGAACTTTTTTACCTGCAGCGAATAAAGGATATTTTCCCGGACTGTCATCCAGGGGAAAAGGGCATAGTTTTGAAAAACAAAACCGCGATCAGGTCCGGGTTTTTCTACCTGCCGATCGGCTAAAATTATTTGACCAGCTTCGGGAGTTAAAAAACCGCCCAAGATGGTTAACAGGGTGGTTTTGCCACAACCGGAAGGTCCCAGGAGGGAAACATACTGCCCTCTTTCTACTGTAAAGGACATGTTCTCCAGAACTATGTGGGCTGGCTTATTCTTTTGGGCAAATATTTTGGTAATACCTTTAACCTCAAGCAATGCCATCTTTAAATCTCCATGATGTTAATTTTTTCTCTATGGTTAGGAAGCCTCTATCGATGATATAGCCTACCAGGCCAGACATAATCATTAAAGCGTACAGCTGAGCCGTTTCCAGCCGCACCTGGGCTTCCACCATCAAAAATCCGAACCCGGCGCTCGTGGCTATAAATTCGGCACAAATAACTGACATCCAACCAGCCCCCATAGCCAGGCGGCAGCCGGTCAAAATACTGGGTAAGGCTCCCGGTACTACAATGTCACGAATAATGTGGGGCATAGAAGCCCCCATACTGCGGGCGGCATTATAGTAGTTAGGATCTATCCCGTATACTCCAGCAATAGTGTTGATAGCCAGAGGAAAAACTGCACTCATGGCTATCAAAAAAACGGTGGGACCGTCTCCCAGGCCAAACCAAATGATGGACAGCGGTACCCAGGCCATAATCGGAACCTGCCGTACAGAATTCATTATCGGGGAAAGCGTCTGCATGGACGTTTGGGAATAGCCCATTAAAAGCCCTAAAGGAATGCCAATAATAAAAGCATATACAAACCCTGTGAATACCCTTCTCAAAGTTATGGCCAAATTGGACATAATTTCGGGGTCCACCCAGGCGGTAATGAATTCTTTGGCTGTATCCTGGAAATAGGGCAAGAGCAAGGTATTCTTAATTTGATTGGCCGCAATATACCAAGCAATTAGCAGGATGCTCAGGATAATAACGGTATAACAGGTACCCCGGTTCTTATCCCAAAAATCGACCCAGGTCAATTTGGCATGTCCATCGGTTGGAATTGCACTCCCATTTCTCTCCATATTTTTACCTCATTAACGCCATTCTCTATGGCTAAATATTTCGCAAGCTCCAGTGTCAGGATCTCCGGGTTATTCAGTTCTGCCGCTGCCTGGTTGTAGGCCTTCACAAAGCTGGCCAATTCAGGACTGGTCAGCAAATCCTGGTGTACCACCAGCACGGAGGTAGGATAATCCGAAGGCAGTGCCGTGCGATGGCCGCCAATCTTCAGCGCTCCCAGAATATCCAGGACGATCCCGTCCACAGCCTTTCTTTCCAGAGCATAGGGCAAACCCGCCGGCAGCATAGGTTGCATCTCGATACTGCTGTTTAAATTGGACCATACCAATTTTTTCTGGATTTCGCGGGCATTCATGTAACCAACAGTGCGCGGCATGGCATCCTGCTGAGTAACCAGGACCTTGGCATTGACTACTACTGTACCTAAAATTTTATAAGGCTGGCCGCTGGATATCAATTTGTCAGCCTCGTCGGGACAGAGCACTGCCATATCAAAGTTGCCCGCTGCCAGGGCCAGCTCGGCCTGACTGTTGCAGCAATCCTGGAGCTGTTGATAACTCATATTGACAACCTCCAGGGCTGAGCTGTCCTCTCCCGCCAAATATTTTATCAGCAGGCCGGCGGCATCATCATTACAGGCGATCCGCAAGCCAGTCATCTCGGTCCGGGGACAGAGCCAGGTGCTCAGCCCCACGCCAACACAGATAATAACTATTACTGCTACGAATAGCAGACTTCTATTATGCTTCATTTACAGACCTTCAGTGCCATTTGTCAGTTGTGGGCTTATGCCGTAATGTTGTCGACTTGTTTAGCTTTAACCTTCCAATCTGCAAAACTCATCCCCAGCGGGAATACCGGATCCACTTCATTTTTAATGAATGTAGTAAAATCCTTAGCGCCAGAGGCCTCAAGATAGGAAGTGTTGACATAGTCTTCGATCTTTACGTTATTGACGTCACTTTGTACGTTGTACTTCTGCATAGCAGCCAGCTGGTTCTTCAGTTCATCCATTTTCAGATCCCAGGAAATGGTACGTCCTTCTTGATTGGTCTTCTTCCACATGGTCATTAAACCAACCTCCAGAGGAACATTGTAGTTTTTGGCAAATATTTCGGCAGCTTTGTAAGGATGATTATACATATATTGAACCGATAAGGAATGGGCCAACAAAACCCGTTTGGCTAATTCGGGATGGGCTTCGGCGAATTTGGTGTTCATAGCTACCTTGCAGCAGGTACCCAGCTCTCCATTCCGGGTCGTATTCTGCCGTATCACTACCCAGCCGGTGCCTTCATATTCCGCCATGGAGCCCCAGGGGTCACAGCAAATATAAGCATCCAGCTTGCCAGCTTTGAGGGCCATATATTCATCCTGGTCGCTCATATTAAAGTTTTCGTACTTGGTAATATCAGCCGGAATCTTTAATTGATCGGCCCATTCTGCCCAGTTGATGCTTTCTTTCTCCGGATTGGTCCCAAAAGATACTCTCTTGCCGACTAAATCGGCCGCGGATTTAATATTATTACTGGCTACCAGATATTCCGCTCCGCCCGTATGGTTTTGGGCAGCTATAAAGAGCGGTGTACCTTTGGGAACCGCCCGCAGGGTAGTCGTCCAGCCGGCATAGCCCACATCCATCTGTCCTGCTGCCATGGCTTCGGGCACCTTACCGTTGCCGGTCAAATTTACTTTCAGCCCTAAGGCCTCGTAAATTCCGGAATCCTTGCCGATACAGGCAGCTGTCATATGATCGCAGTTATAATAGCCCATATTAATGGTATAATTGGTGTCATCAGCACTCAATGCAGCCAGCTTATAAGTTTTGGCTAGCTGCGTGGCCAGGTTATCCCCTGAGACCTGGGCGGTTTTACTGCTACTGCAGCCTGTCAATACAAGCATCCCCATTAGCAAACCCGCTATCAGAATATAGACCTTGGTTTTTTTCACTACAACACTCCCCATCTTCTCTCTTAGTTTAGCGTTAACGACCTAACAACAATCTTCCATGCCCTCTCCGAAGAGATCTACAAAACTCCCGTTTTCCCAACGATAAATTGCGTAACCAACATTCACCCCCTTGGAGCCGGAAATTATTAATTCAATCGGGGCCTTGTCATCAATATCCCGCCATTCCAGGCGGCAATTTTCTGCCGGCGCCGGTGTCGGATCTGAAAGAGCAATTCTGCCTTCCTCTTCCCAGATTGCTATCATCTTATTGGTGGCAGAGGTATCCTGATAAATTACAATTAAATCTTCCCGCCCATCACTATTAATGTCATTGACTCCGGTAAGAAGAGGCTTTTTATCTCCATAGGCAGCTAAAAAGTGCTCATACAGCACATGTTCTGAATCTATGGTTATGCTTGTCTCCTCAATTTGACCTTTTCCGCTGCAACCCGTAATACCGAGCAGGATCAGCAAAACCAAAACCATACTTTTCTTGCTAAGTATCCTGAGCATCTATGGCCTCCTGACCAAATTTACACAACCATTCCCGGCATACGGGCCACCAGGCGGTAATACCCATGGCAATAACAATAACCGAACAAACACATTCCACCCAAGCAGGAACTGCTAAAGACATTTTATTGGCAAGATTAATAGTGTTCTGGGCATGGCTCAAATCAAAAATTGGAGTAAAACTTGGCATTAATAAGATATTGGTGATATAGCCAACAATGAGACTGGCAATTACCACCGTACCTGTATATATAACTACGGTTCTCTTCCCGATTAGTTTATAAATACTTATTAACTCAGGCAAATTGGTGGCTGCCCCGGCCAAGAGAAAGGTAATAGCTGCCCCGGGTGCTGCTCCGGCAGCGATAAGGGCAGCAATAAACGGAATATGCCCGACGGCGCAAACATACATGACTGCACCCAGAAGCGTGATGCCTAACAGCGAAATCAGGCCCGGACTGCTTAGATAATCCTGGATGAAGGATATGGGAATTATGGTTAGTAAAAGAGCTGCAAACAAAATTCCCACCAAAACATAACGGCTTACTTGCAACCCCAGACTGCGAACGGCCCAATCCAGGCCGCTATGAATCTTTTTATGCCAAGGGGTTTTAACTGAAGCAAATATTTTCAAACCTGCTCCCGCAGGTGCATTTGCCATAGCTGCTGCCATCGGAGATACAAGTTCGTTTCTTCCCCATTTGTTACCTATCATTCCAATAATTATCGGCAATATAAATCCCGTGATAACATAAATAATGGTCAGTTGCGGACCTAAAAGCGCAAAAGCCAGTAAAACAGCCGCAGGATTTATTATCGGGGTAGCAACTAAAAACGCCAGCGTAGGTCCTAAATAAGCACCTGAATAATAAAGACTCAGAGCTAGAGGCACAACGCCACAACTGCAAATAGGCAAAAGCATTCCCGATATGGTAGCTTTTACCAGCGATGACATTTTAGTGTTACCCAAAGATTGCTGTAAAAATTCCGGCCGCAGCACTATATGTAATAAGCCGCAAAGAATAAAACTGGCTACGAGCCAAAATGAGCTTATGTTCAATAATTGCCAACAGGTCAATAGGAAATCTTTAATCATTTACATTATCCAAGGCAGCCTGAACTGCGCCTTCAATTACCCTCCTGCTTAAATCATCAAAACGTTCGCTTTCATTGATAACTAATGTTCCCCGGCTTATTGGCCCGTATTTAGGCAGGTAATCGAAGTCTTTGCCCATGTGGTATATTTTCAAATCTATTTGCTGCGGGTGTTTAGCGGCTAAATCCCTTAAAACATCACCATAGCCATCACAGCAAGAGCAAGTATTAATAAATTCTACTTTAACCTTTTCCATTCGCCTCTCCCCTTTATTCTATTATTTTATATATTTTATTACTATTAATTATCTATTAATAAATTATATAACAACAACTATATTTCGACAACATATTATTATCGTTCATTTTCATGGTATTATCGGACTTTCATTTAAACACTGCTATGATTAAATCTTATTGTTTTCATTACTAATTAACTTAGTTGTTTATTGACGATTAATACTACAATTTGTATACTGGGAGAGAATTAAGGGGCGGGGGGCAAATTTATTGAATTATATAGGAATTGACATCGGCTCGACCGCTGCGAAGACTATCGTCTTTGATGGGGAAAAGGTAGTTGCTTCCTTTGTTGTAGCTACAGGTTGGAGCAGCAAAGAAACTGCCGCCCGGATAAAAGAACAGCTCGGGACGTTAGACTTTGATGTGACATCAGCGGATATTAAAACGATTGCCACTGGGTATGGGCGCATTTCGGTTGACTATGCAGATAAAGTTTTAACTGAAATCACTTGTCATGGCAGAGGCGGTTCTTATCTGTTTGCAGAAGATGCTGTAATTATTGATGTCGGGGGTCAGGATACTAAAGTTATTACGGTAGAAAACGGTTCTGTGTCCCGGTTTTCAATGAATGATAAATGCTCTGCCGGCACCGGTAAATTTATAGAGATTATGGCAAACCGTCTGGAAGTGGATATTGACGATCTTTTCTCTTTAGCTGAAAAAGGCACCCTTATTCCCATTAGTTCCATGTGTACGGTCTTTGCTGAGTCGGAGGTCATCAGCCACATAGGAGCCGGAAAGTCCAAAGAGGATATGGCCGCCGGCATTGTGGACTCGGTAGTATCCAGGGTGGCCCTCCTGGCCCAACGACACGACATAACTGCAAAATGTTTTCTCACCGGCGGTCTAAGCCATAACCCCTATTTCAGGGAACAACTGGCTGGGAAGCTGGGGGAACCGATTTGTAGTCATAAGCTGGGCAAATATGCCGGCGCTTTGGGAGCAGCTCTCATTGCGGCGAATAAATTCGGATAGGCTGCTGCTGTCTATTGTATCGACAATATAAGGGAGGAATCATATTGTTAAACCTGCCAGAAAACTTTCAAAGCTATTCCGAAGCTCGTCAGCAAGGATTTATGCGTATGAAGGAACTAAAGGAAAATGGGAAAAAAGTAGTTGGGGTTTTTTGTGCCTATACGCCCACCGAGATGATTCTGGCTGCAGGAGCAGTTCCGGTCGGCTTATGCGGAGTAAGCGACGAGCCAATTCCGTTTGCAGAAAAAAGCCTCCCCAAAAATTTATGCCCCTTGATCAAATCCAGTTATGGTTTTGCCGTATCCGATACCTGCCCCTATTTTTATTTTTCGGATATGATTTTGGGCGAAACAACCTGTGACGGAAAAAAGAAAATGTACGAATGGATGAACGATCTCAAATATACCCATGTAATGCAATTACCACCGGGAAGAAGCAGCGATAAAGCATTGGAAGGCTGGCATAGCGAAATGCTGCGGCTAAAAGATGTTCTGGCCCAACAGCTGAAGGTAGAAATTACTGATGACGATCTACGCAATGCCATTCGTCTTAAGAATAGGGAAAGAAAAGCTATTTTGGATTTCTTTGAAATAGGCAGACTAAAGCCTTCCCCCCTTTCGGGTTATGAATTAAGCACTTTGATAGATACTAATAGTTTTCTTTTCGAAACTGAAGAAAAAATTGCAGTTTTGGAAAAACGGACGGCTGAGTTATGCCAAGACTACGAAGATAACTTCAAGGGCAAGCCATCCCGGCCCCGGATTTTAATAACCGGCTGTCCTACCGGAGGAGTAAGAGAGAAGATTATTCGCCAAATTGAAGAACTAGGAGCTGATATTGTGGGATTTGAAAACTGCTCCGGTCCAAGATCCCAAAAAGATTTGGTTGACGAAAACAAAGATCCCTATTTAGCTCTGGCAGAAAAATACTTGCGGATTAATTGTTCAGTAATGAGTCCCAATTCTGGAAGAATCGACGCTATGGAAGAAATGCTCGAGGAATACAGCGTCGACGGTGTAATAGAAGTAATTCTTCAAGCCTGCCATACTTTTGCTATTGAATCCCAAAGGATTAAAAATTTCGTAACCGAAGAAAAACATATACCTTATCTTTGCCTGGAGACAGATTATTCCCAGGCAGACACAGGGCAAATAAACACCCGAATTAGCGCCTTTTTAGAAATACTTGCGATTTAACCCCGGAAAATGAGGTCACCCGTGTGCTTTGCTCCGAACCACCGTTTCGAATGATAAACAGCCTGCTGCTTTAAAACAAAAATGGAGGCATAACCACTCTCAATCGTTACGTCTCCATTTGTCCCAGTCTGTTAACCGGTCGGGGCTTAAAGGAAGATCAACCAATCGTCAACCTTGAATCATGGCTTTACCATTGTTAGCTTTCTACAGATTGGGGGTCCTGATTACCAGGAGATTCAAAGTAGTTCCGGAATCAGCCACAAGCTCCCGTTCCATATCAGCAGGGCAGGTAAAGATCTGCCCTTGCATTATTTCATGCTTTTCATGGGCCACAATGACCGAGCCCTGTCCTTCCATAACCACAAAAACCACTTCCACTGGAGCAGAATGACTTAGTACTCTTTCGCCGGCTGAAAGAATCAGATTAACCAGCCGGAGATGGGGATTACTGACCAGGAGACAGGCATTTCCTCCCAATGGTGTGGCTTCTAACGGTATGTCTCTTATGAAAACATTATCCACGTTACAATACCCCCACAAGTTTACTTCATCTCTAAAAACCTATAGTCCTATCTTATAGCTTCGGAAAATCTTCATATCCAGCATACATTGCATATCCTGCATAATTAACATTTTGGGGTACGGCCGCTCTGTTAGCATAAGGCGTGAAACTATATCCCTTATCGAGTTTTTTACTTTTACAGGTTATAAGCCTATCTCCGTGAATTATCTCACCTAAATAGTTTCCCTTTGAATCGTATATATCCATTCCAATTATATTCCCAACATGTTTGCCCTCATATGTCCATAAATCCTCTTGTTCCCTATATCCAAAGCACTTACCGTCCCAGGTCCACAACCATTTCATAATCAAACCTCCATGATTCGTTTTAAAAGGATGGGGAAATACACTCAATTATTGACAAAGCCCTAATCTTCATCTTACTCTTCGTAACCAAATAGTGGTATCTGTTTAAACTCCGAGGCTCGGTATATGGCTTTTTCAAGTTTCTCATCTATTTGGAGGGCATTTTCGTCCCGAACATGCTCCTCGAATTTCAGATATTCTTTACCCTCAATGGCCCCCGTCCGTACCTTAAGCATATATATTAAATTGAAGCGCTTCATAATCGAATTTTGTTTGAGGTCGGACAAACATATCAGCTGGGTGCGGTGCTTTTTGGCGATTTCAAACATGGGTTCCAGCAGATGTTCTGATGAAATTGGGCCAAAGGGATTGTCCATAATGAGTACCCGAGTATCAGTATCGGGATCGGCTCCCAGTGCTTCAATATTGCGTGCCCTGGTATATGTCATTAAAGCGGAAAGCACTGAAAAGAAGACTACGAATTTTTCTGCGCCCGAGTTTTCCCGCACTGCGTCCTCCCATAACTTAAGCCGGCTGTTTTGTTTAGTCATATCGATTTTGAATACATTTACAGGTATATTAGCTTTGCCGAGATATACATTCAGCAGTTCCCGGCTGGACATCAAACGTTCTACAGTTTTGCGCAAACCATCTTCCCTATTCTCCTGCCTGGTTTTCTCCCTGACTTTTACGATGCACTCTTCGATATAGTCGTTCACCCTCTGCTGGGCTGACTCCTGACTGTCAAGCTGTAAATCTATCCGCAGCATTTGCACGGGCCTGGCTCTATCCTGCAAGAGCACCTTGGAATTATTCGAAATCAAGTCAATTTCTTCATGCATTCTCCGTCCCTGCAGAAAGCTCTGCAGGACCATGTCTCTTTTATCGCGTTCCAGATTGGCCAGTTGGTTCTCATGAATGGCAATAAGCTCGGTAAGTTTTTCTCCGTGCAGGCTCATGCGCTCGAACAAATAGTAGAAATCATCATACTCCTTTTGCGCCTTATCCCAGAGAGGGTCAAGTCCTTTGAATATACTATCCAGATTTAGATTTTTGTCCCGGTAGTCTGCTTTGCAATTATTGTATTGATTCCGTATTTTATTCGCGTTTTCACGGTTCCCGCTCTGTAAATTATTAAATATCTTTTCACAGCGGGAAGCCTGGGCGATAACATCCATTTCGGGTATAAAACTCGTCGCAGGTTCAACCGTGGTCAGATCTATTACATGCTCAATATTTTCCGTTATTCTTAGGTAACGGGATTGTATTCGAGATATGCCGCTATTTAATCCTTCGAGTTCCTGAATATGCCGATGAAGTCTCTGACGTCTCCCCTCAAAATCACCCTTAATTTCCTGGGGTGGCAGCGGGGCTTCGGCCTCCAGTCTTTTGATCTCGTCCAGGGCATTAGTAAGCGCATTGGCAGCTGAGGCCTCGAATCTGGAGGCTTCCAGGTGCTCTTTTTGTTTTATCTTAAGCACAGATTCCAGCCGGAGTATTTCCCCATGAATAACTTCAGCAGCGGCTTCATCAAATTGGGTATCGCTATAGTCCTCTTCAACCAGGCCCAGCTTATCCAACTGTTTCTGGATTTTCCGCGATTGGGCAGACAAGTCCTGCTGTCGTCGTTCAAGTTGTCCGATCTCATGGCTGTATTCCTCTTTGAGAGCCTTGAGCCTAGTTTCCAGTTCCTCCACATTCCCTGTTATAGTGGCCGAGACCGGTGCATCTTTGTAGATGATATATTTTTTCTCAGCCTCCTGCTGCTGGTGTTCGCGCGCTATAATTTTATTATTAGTTGCTGCAATATCGGTCTGCAGTTTTTCCAGGCTCTTAACCAGCCCATCCTTTTTATCCTTCAAGCTCAACAAGTCCTGCATAATTTGGTTCAGTTTTCCCCGGTCGAGCTGGTATTCTGGCTCTCTGGCCAGAAATTCCAGAAATGCTTCCAGGTTTGCTTCGACCCCAGGCTTTTGTTCAGACAGGACGCGGAGTTGTCCGTCCATTTTATCCTGCTGCCAGCTAGCCTGTTCTTTTGCTTCATCCAGAGCCGTGAACTGTCTGGCCAAATCAAGCTGACGCTTTTCACACTCGCCTATCTCTTTCTCCAGTTCATAACGAAAACCGGCGGCATAATCAAAGCGCTGACAAGCTGAGAGGTCCAGCAGAGCGGCGCGGTGTGCCTCGGTATAATGGTCATGACTCTCTGCGGCCTCTTTCCGCTTGGCTTCCATCTCCAGGAGCAGCTTATGCAGGTTTTCATGATCAAATATTCGACCTTCATACAGGCAGGCGAAAGCGATTTCCTCATGCGGTCTGGCGATTCGTCCTTGATTCGTAACCAATAAGTTCAAATCTTCGTAAGCCATCAGCGGTATAATGCGGCGCAGGTTAAGATTGAGGCCAGCAGCGGCTGCCCGGTTTATATCCGCACGGGACATGATTAGCGTATAGGGGAGAATGGGATTTCTCTCCAGCATACTTTGGCGTAGATCGGGTGATTGATTGCGCAGATAGCTTTCACCGGTATCGTATTGAATATCCATCTCAGCCAAAGCAGCAGCTAATTCCAGAGAACTATGTAAATTTCCGTTTTTAATAGATGCAAGGGTCTCAGCCGCCTCATTTCCAATGCGGGCAGCTGCCTCTCCTTTAAATTCCAGCTCCTTAATATGTTGGGTAAACAGATGGTCCAGACGTTCATGGTCAAAAATCAGGGAGGCATCAAAACCGTAGCATCCCAGAATCTTATGGACTTGCTGTTCCTTTTCCAAGTACTCTGACAGTTTACGTTCATAATCATTCAAGGTCCGAGAGGTTTCGCCTTGGTCTGCCTGAATCCCCTTCCAGTGAAGATCCATTTCCTGCTGGCGCTGCGCCAGGGCGTCCTTTTCCGTTAGAACCTTTTCATGGTCACTCAATATCTGGTCCCTGGTTTGGAGCAGCCCCTTATTGATCTGCTCCATTTCCGCAGCCTCCAGTTCACCCAGCAGGTTTCTTATCCACTGCCGGCCCAGTCGTTTCTGAAGCTGCTTTTCCTGGTCCCTGAAGGCTCGCAAACGTTCTTCAAGTCTTCCTTTATCCACATCCAGACTGCTCTTCTGCATGTCAAGAGAGGTTTGCTCTTTCTTGCCGCTGTCCAGTTTCTCTTGCTGGTCGATTTTTTCGGCATGCAGCTGGCTCAGCTCTCCAGACAATGATTTCAGCATCTCTTCGCACTTTATTTTCAAAGTATAGGCCAAGCGGCTGGCCTGATCATCTTTATTATAGTCCTCTTTGGCCATGGCCAATTTTTCTGCGATCCCCGACAGTTCGGAAATGATCTGCCGAATATCTGCGGCCAGGCCGGCGGCCTGCATGATCTTTTCCTGTCTTCGGGTCTCAGACAGTTCGCCTTCCGTTTCATTGACACCTATTTCGGCAACAGTCAGCTTTTGGACAGCATCCTCATGTTCTCCTAGCCTTAGATGATAGAGATAGGAACGCTCCTCCAGGGTAACCCTTTGCTCTTCAAATCTGGCAACCTCCATGGCTGTTTCGTTGGCACGCTGTTTTTCATGATGTGTATTTATCTCTTCGCCCAGATAGGCGTGCAGGGCGGCCAGACTGGCCTCCAATTGTTTTTGCTCATCCAGATCCTTTAACAAACTACCCAAGTCCGTCAGCACTTCATGGAGGTTCTGCAAAAATCCGTTGAATAAATTCTTCTCTATTATATAGCGCTCATTCTCCACCACATCCTGAACCAGGCTCTGCAGCATGTCCTCCAATTGCCGCTGCTCGGACCGGCCTTTGAACATGACTTTTTCCACCGTCTTAATAATCCAGTCATCCAGCAGTTGGCTTGAAGTTTTAATCCTCTGGAATAGATCCTCCAGGCCGTTTTCATTGTCGTTGATCCTGGTCATGACATTGCGCCACTCATCCTGCACAATCCCGAATTCAGCCAGACGCTTGGCATAGCTATCTCCTTCGTCCTCGGCGTAATAGCCAATCACGTAGGGATCTTTCTTCTCTTTATCGGCCAAGAACTTACGGGCTTCCCGAAAGGGCTTAATATCTAAAACTCCACCCTTTCTCTCTACCAGAGGGATATTAGCAATATCGAAGGCATTAAATCCGGTGTATTTGGCAGTGAAGTTAAAATACCGGATGCGGGGTCTGGCTCCTTCCTGTTCGGCATCTTCCGCGGCGGTTATACCAATGCCGGTAAGTAGATATCCTCCTCCCGCACCATCCAATTTCCATTCAATCATTATATAAGCGGGAAGTCTCTGCTTGCGGAAAAAGTCTGATATTTTTCTCCCTTGAATCTTAGCTCCCGGCACAATTACCTGCAAAAATAGCTGAACCAACACACTTTTACCGCCGCCATTGGACAGATTCAGAAGGGCGTCCTCACCGCCATGGAAATTAAAGCATTCATCAACGATGTGGCGGGATTCATGATTATAAGAGAAATTCACGATCCTGATTCTGTTAATTCTGGGCATCCGGTTCGCTTCCCCCTTCGAACAAGGAATGGATCTCCTCCACCCGGCTGTCACTTAAATAATAATTCAACATCAAGTCATCCAGTTTGCGGGTGCAGCGGATTTCCCGTTCGTTATCCACCAGACGCAGCAGATTCTGGCGTTCCAGCAACCGGCAGGTATTCAGGATGGTTCCGGTTTTGGTCTTGCGCGCCTTATCCTCGAAATCCTGCTTGCTCTCCCACAGTTCTGCCACCCGTATATAATTCAAGCCATAGCGCTCTTCCAGCCCGGCGGTTCCTTCGTTATCAGCCAGTGCCCGGGCAAATCGCAGGTCAAGTTCCTCTGCTAATTTACTTATCCTTAAATATTCCCGCTGTTTGGGATTGCGGTTATGTCCGCCGTAAAACAGGTAAAAAATAAACATGGAAATATAACAGAGCAGATAACTATCCAGCAGTCTGGCATCTGAGGCCACCCACTCGCGCAGATCTTTGCTGACGAAGCCTAATAGGCCGTTGCTGCCCTCCGGAACCAGATACAAAGTGCTGGAGGCCTCAACGATTCGAAAATCCAGTTCTTCCTCCAACTGGGCTAGGGCCGACCGGACTTCCCCATTCCTATACTCCAGAAAAAGATCGCCATCACTCTCTCTGTCAATATGCCCACGCTCCAGGAGCTTCTTGAATATTTTTAAGGCCGTATTTAAGGCGCTCATTTCATATCCACCTCGATCATAAAATCACTGAACACTATATGCCTGCTGAAGATCGCATCCCCCTGACGGTAATGAATATCATCCTCAAACAGGTTCTCATCCGGCTTTTGAATCTCAATTCCCCTAACTCCATACATATCCGGATGATCATACTCAATGCGGTACAAACAAAAACTCACATCCAGCTCGCCGGTGGCATTGGCCACCACTTCATCATGACGGCTTTGCCAGGCGGCGATGTCAATCCTGTTTAGATCATATAGCTTCAGCATAGATTTGAAAAGCTGTTCACCCTGCATAATTTGATCATAAAGGTCACCTTGACTCTGTAAATAGGCATACAATTCACTAAATCGATACGACGTTCCTTTCAAAGCGGCCGTTTCCAGAATAGCTCGGATCAATTCTACATGGAGTTCATTCATCCGCTTTATCCTTAACAATTCCATATCCTCGCCCAGTTCCTCTATCGGCACCCCGCCTGGTCCTTCATCCTCTTGCCTTATGCGGGCTTGGCGTTCGTAGAGAGAAAGCAGATTGAGGTTTTTGTAGGGATTGGGCTTGAACAGTGGATTTAGCAGCTGCCACAGTGAGGAAATGATTTGTTCATCACAGCTTTCCAGGGGTATCAGGATTTCCTGCTCGAAATCATAGACCCGGGCCAGCGATAAGGAAAATGAGTCGGTAATCATCTCCTTATATATTTTAGACAGACTGTGCCGCTCCAGGATAACCTGCTTCTGTTCATCAATGGTGCTGATAATATTTCGGCGAATGATGCTGATCTCCCGGCGTGCTTTTTTCATTTCTTCATCCAGGCTGCCCCGGGTGCTCTCCTCTTCCTGCAAGCGTTGTTCGGAAAGCACGATCATATCCCGGATTTCGTTCATGGTTCCATACTCTTCCTCCAGCAGGGCATAGGTGCTCCCCACCAGCTTTTCAAACTCCCGGATATCCACATCATATATATTCTCGCGTATTTTCTGAATAAACTGGCTGATATCATTCCGCTTCTGTCTGATCATCTGTCGCAGGTTGGCACTCTGAGTGATGGCTTTCTTATAGTTTTTACGCTTAATCAGTTCCCGCAGCTTCAATTCTTCAATTGTAAAACTAATCTCCTGCTCAACTTCCTTGGTACGAAAAAGCAGGTCATAACCCTGATTGGTAAGCTGGTAGCTGACCACATACCCATGTTCGCCATCCTTAAGCTTGTCATCTATGAGTCGGATGCGGGTGCGGGTCCAGCCCTCTCCGTATTTCATGACCGGATAATAGCGGGATTCCCCTCCATTTTGCAGGATATCCTTGATGATATATTCAGCCAGTTCGCGTGTGTTCTCGGCGGGAAAATCCAGGCCGTATTCAGGAATGATGATCCCCAGGAAAGCGCTGATGCTATCGATTGTGCATTCTTCATCCTCGCTAAGAGTCCTCTCCATAATAAACACCAATACCGAGAAGATGATATTGTCCAATTGGGCATGTTCAAACTGCGCCTCAATTTCCTTGTTACGATTTAATCGATTAACAATGGAGTCGATGGCAGCTAGAATCTGCATTCTTTTCTCAAAGCCTTCGAGAAACTCTAAATCCCTCATGAAAGCACATCCTCATATAGTCTTTTTAAGGCTAACAGTCTTGTCATCCTGAGCGTGAGCGAAGGATCTTGTTTAAACGATAATAACATTACTAATAATAATCAGCGTAAAGAATATCTATTTACCTTAAAATACCGGCCAGGACCTGATAATTAATGATTTCCTGGGGTATATAGCGGCCGGTAGCCAAAAATTCGTTAATGACCTCTACCTGGTCACCGCCCAACAATTCAGCAAAGTCTTCAACTGCCGCTGGCCTACCTCGTTTATCGGGCGACTCCGGCATTACCCGCCCCCGGGCTAACTGCAGCATGAGTCGATACAATGGTACAAAGGGTTGAATAGACAGGCTGGGATTAGCATCCCGCGTGCGGAAAAACAAGCGAATTCCTTCCAGATCCAGATCGCCGAAATACATAAAGCGGATAGTTTGTCCCTCTTGTCTCCCTAGCATACCGGCAGCGTAATCCTCCAGCGCGCCCTTTTTAGTGATTTTATTGCCTTCTCCGTAAAGGAGCATGTCTACCGCAATGCCTGTAATCACATTCTTCCCGGTAGCCTGCATCAATTTACGGAAGCTGAACCAGGTGTCTTTGTTTTCTATAACTAGTATGGACATGGCAGGTGTTTGGCTGTGAACATACTCGAAAAATGGCTCCGGAGTATCATAATAATTCAGGAAGTCCTCCCCTAGGCCGTTGAACCGGAGCACTTCCCGAATCAGAGCAAACTGTTCATCCAGCAGCTTCTCCCGACCCCAGACGGAAAAGGAGCGCTCCTTGCGGGCCATAGGTTTTTCCAATAACCCAGCCTCATACCATAAATACCGGCTTAGCCCCTCCACAATATCGCGGTGTTTCTTGTACAATACCGGGCGCCGAAGATAAGCGGAGATATTCAAACGCGGATTGAGCCGCCGGATGCTCTCCATGTACTCAGCGTAATCTTCACGTGGCTTGATGATGCGATACTTATTAAAAAGAGGCGGTATTCGGCCATTGCTCCCCGATGCCTTAACCGGACTCAATAACCCGCTCTCTATCAGCTCCTCGATCCCACGATGAAAAAGCAGATAATCCCCTTCCCTGGTGATTTTCTGCAGCTCAGTTTCCGTAATGGATTTGCCGTAAGCGAATAATTTTTCGGTTGGGATCATATGCTTACCTTCCCATTTTTATTAAAAGTATATTATTATAACAATTGAACTGATATCAACATGCTCCGTTGTGACAGTTCTTTATATGGAACGGACATAGGTAAGAGAAAAGACCCCTTTTGAGAGGTCTCATTTATGTCTAATTTCAATTTGTCTAATTAAATATTGCAAATCAGTTTCACTCAGACGTCCTATATAATCTGTTCTCTTAATTACGCTTTTCAATTCGCTTTCGGTTAATTCAATTAATCTGTAACCTAATACCCATGATGGTTTTAATAACCCAATTCTTCGCCAATTATATATCGGTATTTTAAATCCATCAAAATAAGATGGTGGATCACTAGGAGATTGCGATGTAGTTGAGACTATAATAAATATGCTATCCTCGATTTTATCAATAATTATTGCCGGTCTTATTTTAGATTCATTTGGTATATCTTTATATTGAACTTCAAGCCAAAATACGTCACCGATATCAAAAAACATTTATGTGCTACTGTTCCTCTTCCACAATATATCGATGATCTTTATTGTTTTTATCAAACAATATTTTCCCATTCTTAACCTTGGGGCGAACTGATATTTCATTTAATTTTTTTGATGACAAAGATAGTCCCTTATGCTGTTCTTTTTTTGCAAGTGACTGCATCTTATCCCCCTCCTCCTGAGAACCATTAACAAGGATCTTTTCATCACTCTCATTGTGCTTATCCAAATCATATCACCTTCTAAATTTACTCCTACACAATATGTATAGTATCAACTAATTAGAAGGCAAATAATCAATCTATATACAGATTATAACATTTATTGTCAAGAATATAATACCGTTTACAGTTTGAGAATTAGGCATTATCATGACACGTGATATCGCATTATTAATGAGAATAAGCCAACAAAAATAACGTCAGACTGTGTGAAAATTATTTTACCATTTTCATCCGCCCCACTTAATCCCATAAACAGGCCGTTTTTAGGGATTAGCAAGAACAATTGGCAAATATCTCTGTGCTTCCCTCCACTTGGGACAATTATCCAGGAGCCATTAAAGTCAGTTGCCAATTTCCGTGTGCCTTAGAATAATTATGATAAAGAACAATCCCTAGATAATCATTTTGGCTGGCAATCAATGTAGTTCTGCCGTTGATTACATCTTCAGCTACACTTTTGTCACAGCCATGAAAGCCCAAAATGAAATTAGGCAAGGAAGCATACATAGTTGAATACATATTTACCTATATTCCTTTTTGAGCTTGCCGTTTTTATCATACATTCCTGTTGAATTGAGAAAAGAGTCTGCAAGCTTTTTTGATTTTGTGATTTCGGATCTGAAGCTTTTCATCTCTTTAGCTTGTTTTTCTGCATCTTGAATAGTTAATACCTGCTTAGCAGTTTTGGCCACATATGTGGTAGTGTTTTTTGCCATGCTTTTACACCTTCAATCGAATATAATAAATGTCTTATAATGGATTAATTATATCATATGTTTTGCTAGCTCTATAATGACTCTGAATAATTTGCTTGTTCAAGGAACAAGTATGCCATAGAGTTTAGTTGCAAATTTCCGCACAATTACGCCCTTTTTAAAGCATATTCCTTATATAAGCCCGGACAACCATATTTTACCTCCTTGTTTCTTCTCAATTAGACAAGTTGTAACTATACTATTTTGGTATGCTATTCGCTAAACTCTCGCATTTCCAAGTAGAGGAATATTTTGTCTGAAAAAAGTAACAATACAATTCCCACAGCTGTATTGGAAACCAGCATGGCTATTTCTGCAAGCCACTCACTATGCGTTAACCAAGCCGTCAATCCACCGACAACTAGAGCCGGTATTCCGACAAGCAAGAGTTGCCCAAACAACATTAAAGGGTAGAAAAGCTTGCGGTCGATAGAGGAAGGCAGCAGAACATGTGTTAAAGCAATAATATTTGATTGTTCCCAGTACAAGGATATAACCAGTAAGGAAATTATCGCTGCCGGCATGAATATCCCGGCATCCTTTGTGTGTGAAAACAAGGTCATGGCATAACTCAGGTTCAGCAGAAATAGATTTAAGCCAAAGCGCAGGGTGGGTAAGGTATTTATGGCTAATGTTTTCCGAAAAAATGTCCCCGGCAAAGTATAAATGTACGGAAGAGCAAGTTCTTCGCCCAAAGGGCCGGCAAAGCTGCGAAAAAACAAAAAATAAGCAATAATTCCGTTTTGAGCGTAGAGAAGACCCTTGTCTCCTGCTTGCCCAATGTGCAGAGCAATGAAACCGGTAACCAAACCTATTATTACGGATAACGGAGCCAGGTAGCCCACATATTCGTTGATACCTGTACGCCGGTATTTGACAACTTGGTTAAACATGAACGCCCAACTTCCAAGAAAGCGGCGCTCTACCGTGACATTTTTCCTGGTCAGAAAACGAGTCCATAAACCGGTTTTGGCGCTGCCGGAAGGTATTTGGGTGAATATTCCCTGCATTTTTCCGCTTCGTTTGGCGGCTCGAAGTGTATCCAACCGCTCGGTAAGCTCAAGCACATCCTCATAGTAATCACTAGCCAGGGCAAATACCAAAATATTTGCAGCCAGAGCGGTTAATGCCACAAGTATAATAGCCGTATAAGTAATTGGAGCTGCACCAAAAAAAGCCGCCCGGGCAAGTTGCAGAATCCAGCCGAACAAAGGAAAGTTGAGAATTCCCGGCGCTTGATAACCAAAAAGAACATTGATGCTAAAGATATTCCCCTGCTCATATTTCAACCAGCTAAAGACTAACCAGATAACGGAGAACAGCAAGACACCCCGAACCCACTGTTCTTTTTGATAGCGGGCTGAAAGAAGAAATATCAAAAAAGAAACCGGGGTGAGTAGTAAGCCCAAAGATAATATAGATAGATATACCAGGAGAATACTCTCTAAATTTAAGCCCATATTAAACATGGTCGGAGCTAGAATGAGGGCTGGAATACAGGTCTTAGCCATATCCAAAGGAAGTCTCTTCATTAGGCTCCATAAAAGAATGTGGTTGGGTGCCAACGGGGACGGGAAGAGCAGATTGACATCTCCCATCCGAAAAGAATACGACAATTTTCTTAGAGCAGAGAAAAAAGATGAAAACATAATAAAACCGGTGAACAGCGCATAGACAGCAAGAATAATTTGCGCGGTGTCGGCTGTTACATTATATTGGCGCTGCCCGCTATTATTGATTGCCGGAAACATCATCAACGAAATCCAGGCAATAAACAGAAAATAGCTTATGAGTTTCTTGGGATTGCGGCGAATTTCCAAAATATAATTTTTGAGCCTAAGCAGGTCATAACGTAAAAGGATTACGTAATCATGCATCAGCAGTGACCTCCAGGAATACTTCCTCCAGAGAGGCATTCTCTTCTCCCAGACGCGATCTGAGTTCCTCAAGACTTCCGTCGGCTATGATCTTGCCCCTTTTTAAAACGATGATGCGGCTGCAAATGTTTTCAATGGGGTCCAGTAGGTGAGTGCTGATAAAAAGGGTTCTTCCCTCGTCTTTTAACTCTTGAATTATATCTTTGAGATTCTTGATAGCTCTTGGGTCAAGCCCGACCATGGGCTCATCTAAAAACAAAATCCGGGCGCCCGAGATAATGCCGCAACAAAGGGAAAGTTTTTGCCGCATTCCCTTGGAAAGCGCTTTGACAAATTCGTCGCGTTGCTCCCAGATTTCAAATAACCGCAGCAATTGTTCAGCTTTTTCTTCCCAGCTCTCGATTTCATAAGCATCAGTGATAAAACGCAAGTGTTCCCATACCGTCAACATATTGTACAGTTGGGGTACTTCGGGTACATACGCTGAAATCTTTCTGGCTGGGCGGGAGCCGCGCGGATTCCCTGCTATTAAGATATCTCCTCCAGTTGGCCTGAGCAAGCCAACAATACATTTTATCAGGGTGCTTTTTCCTGCGCCATTGGGTCCGAGAAGCCCTACGGTTTCTCCTTTTATGAGGTAAAAATTTAAATCGTCCACCGCTGTTTTCTTGCCGTATTTTTTAGTCAGATGTCTGATTTCCAGGATAAATTCATTTCCCATAAAAAAGCCTGCTTTCCGGATTTTGTATTACTTGAGTTGGCAATCTCTATTTTACATTTTTCCACAAGTGCATCACAACATATGGATACGCTTTATAAGAATGACTCTGTACCTCCCCATTCCACAACAGTAAAGCCTTTTCGCTCAAATGATTTCAGCTCCTGGGGCTCAACTTCCATAAAGCTATCAAGAGATTTAAAAACCATAAAGACCCTGAGCACGGAATCTGGATCAGGAGTTATCTGCAGAGGTGCTATCTCCTCATACTCTCTTCCGGTAAATGTGATTAGGTTGTACTTATTATTTTGCATCACGGGGAGCCAGTAAACAATGAATTCGTTATACTCTTTGGGAGTCAAGCCCAGGAAAGCCAACTTTTCTTGAAGAAAATCTTTGGTATCCTTTCCGGCTACTACAAATCCTTTTGATAAATCCCATTTAGCTTCGGTCGATACCCCTTCCCAGAATAGGTAAGAATATTGTTTATTATCATCAAGATTAGTCAGTGTCCCATCAGGGTTAGCAATGACTTTCCATCCGTTTTTATAGTCTGGATATGTACATGTTAATTGTCCATTGAAGTTCAATTTAATAGAAACCGTTTCTTGCTTGGCCGGATACAGATAAATAACTGGCTTTGCTACCGGTGTCAGCTCTGGTGATATAGGCTCCTGTTGCTTATAGAACAAGGCCCAAGCGACACTGCCCACAATTAGAACTAATATTAATACCCCAATGATAATAGGACCTTTTGATAGCTTCATGCAAATCCCCCATTTCAATGTGTCAAAATTTGTATATTCAACAAATAGGAACAAATTACCTTTTTATGGTTAAATATTATTAAAACTCATCGTGCTACCCCTTGCATAAAGAAATGAGCCAAGTTATATTATACTTAGCTCATGTTTATACTGTGTTCAATTTATTACTTCGTTTACAATAATACGATGTTCAAGGAGTGAAGGTATGAATTCAAAAGAAGTGTCCAGCGGAAATCGGGTTGAACGAAAAAAGGAAGAAACCAAGCAGAAGATCATCACCATAGCCATGGAGTTGTTTAAGGAAAACGGTATCGATGCTGTTACCATGGAACAGATCGCCAGAGAGGTCGACATTGCCAAAGGGACCCTATACAATTACTTCCCTGTCAAGGAAGCCATAATTAGCGAGTATATTCAGAGGTCTTTCCAAGAAAAATACTCGGCGAGAATCCTGCAATTTTCAAAGCTGCCGGATACGCGCGCGCGCATGGTATCAATTCTGAGTACGTTAATCGAAGGGGTGCAGGAGCAAAAGGAAATCTTTGAAAAGTATCTGGTTTATCAGATACAGAACATGATTTCTATCGACAGGGACGCGGGAGTGAAAAGCGGTATAAAGCTGTTAGCCCAGGAGATAATTGTTCTCGGGCAAAAAGGCGGTGAAATCCGGAGTGATTTACCACTTGACATACTAGCAGCCTTGTTTGAGTTTGTTTTTGTTGAAGTAACTCAGGAGTTTTATATGAAACCAGAAGCATTTAATGCTAGCGAAACTATCGCAAGTTGCGTGGATCTCTTTATCAATGGTGCCAAATATGAAGAAATTAAATGATAATAGCTGTATTAATAAGTAATGACCATAAGAAATATTAAATTTAGGAGAGGATAGATAATGTTAAGTGTAAGAGCCCGCCTATGCAAATTGTTATTGCAAAATCGCAATTTGTTGCGTTTACGCCCGAAAAGGGAAATTATTGACTGGAATGATTATGAATCAATACTCCGTTTCCGTCAGGATGTTGAAGCAGGTGCCGGGAAGTTCGGCAAGCTGCCGGCTGGAATCGAAGCAACACCGGTCACTGTCTCTAACATCCCAGCCGAATGGATTTTACCTTCCCACGGAAGTAAAGACCCAGTGATACTGTATTTTCATGGTGGCGGATATGTCTCAGGCACATGCCGGGCTCACCGATCGATAACTGCCAAGTTTGTTAAAGGCAGTGGAATTGGGGCCCTGCTGTTTGAGTACCGTTTGGCTCCTGAACATCGTTTCCCAGCTGCGCTGGAGGATGCGGTAACAACCTATAGCTGGTTATTGGACCAAGGTGTATCGCCCTCTCACATCGTATTTGTGGGTGATTCGGCAGGCGGTGGTTTGGTTCTGGCCACGTTACTTGCCATCCGGGATCAAGGGATTCCCCTGCCTGCCGGAGCAGTAGCCTACTCTCCGGTAACTGATCAAAAATGTACCGGCGAGTCCTATCAAACCAAGGCTAAGGTATGCCTTGCCCCGGAGGGAACTGGACCCGCTTTCGCCAAACATTATGCTGGCGATAATGACCTGGGCTTACCATATATGTCTCCTCTATATGGTGATTTGCATGGACTCCCGCCTCTGCTCATCTATGTGGGTGGAGATGAAACCCTGCTTGATGACTCGATTCGTTTTGCAGAAAAAGCAAAAGCTGCCGGTGTAGAGGTGAGATTAAATGTTGGCGAGGGTTTGTTTCATTGCTATCCGGCAGTTGCTCCCCTTTTTCCGGAGGCTCAGCAAGCAATGGATGAGATTTGCGCTTTCATCAATACTCAAATCAGCAATTAGATAGACCGGGCAGGCATATTGCCTGCCCTCAGACCGTCAAAAAAGTCTACCGAAGGGCACCACTGATGTTCGCTTTGCGAACCAATAATGTTGCAATAGCTGCGTTATTCACTTTTTAATCTTAGACCAAGTGATCAATGGAATGAACGATTTTCTTAACATAGTCCTGGGTCTCTTTGTAGGGGGGAATGCCGCCATACTTATGAACAGCTCCACTGCCAGCATTATAGGCTGCTAATCCCAGGGAGAGATTACCACCGAATTCATCCATTTGTTGCTTCAGGTACTTGGTTCCTGCCATAATATTCTGTTCTGCATTATAGGGGTCGGTCACACCCAAACTTTCTGCTGTTGCCGGCATTAACTGCATAAGCCCCATGGCTCCGCAGGAAGAAACTGCTTGGGGGTTAAAGGATGACTCTTGCTGGATGACAGCCGAAATCACCTGTTCATCAATTCCATATTTTTGACTAGCTTCCCGGATAATCTCACTGAAGGGTCGTGCCGCAGGCTTGGCTGAAGAATATGCCTTCACGCTCTGGTTTGCGGCGACGGTGCGATTTTGGGGAGCAGTCATAGTTTTTTGTAGTAGTTCCAACTGGGTAATCCTGCTTCTTTGCTGAAAAATATCCGAAGGGATATCGCTCATTTCATCACCCCATATTTTATTTTATTACACTGAAAATTTATCGATATTAAGATTTGTATACTAATATGTTATGAGCTTAACACTATCCCCTTATTTCTTCCATCTCAATTTTTATTAAGCAGGCCGATAAGCATCCCAAAACCATCTGATTATTGCATATAGAAATACCGTAATTACCATGGCGGGAATGGTTGAACCGACGACCAGGTCCATGTCTAGGAGTCTATAATACGAAAATATTCCTAAAGTAATAGCTATAATTCCCGGTATATTAAATGAACTTAGTGATCGATCCTGTTTGTATATAAAGTAATCGGCAATTATAACTGAAAATGCAGGGGCAAATAGTGAACCTATCATGTACAAAAAGTTTTCGTACTGCTCCATGGGGAAATATAGAGCCAGAACCGTTCCCAAAGCAGTAAATATGATTATTAGTGCTTTCTTCGATAATTTGGGGGATATGTTCAGGGTAGACATTACGGCCGAATAGACATCCAGGAAAGTAGTGGTCACCGTTGACAATATTACAATAAGCAGGACTGCGAAACCCATGTTCAGACCGAGCAGGACTCCTACAGAGTCGGAAGAACCCGAATATATTGAGAACAACAGCCCCACAATATACATAAAAGAACTACCGAGGAAATACCCGGCGAAGCTGCCGAAGAAACTCCCTTTTAAGGTTTTGCCTAACATTGTATAATCCGATATCAGCGGCACCCATGATAGCGGCATTATTATGCTGAGCTCCAGGGCCAGGCCCCAAGATATCGTGCCTTCGATGGGCTGAATAACACCCCCAGTAAGAAATGCTTTGAGTATGAATAAACACAAGACCAGCAGCAAGATGACCGCTAAATTATTAACAATAGTTATCCCTCTCTCGGTGCTTAAGGCCCATATTGCGACCAAAATGCCGGTAAATATTAATAGAGCCGTAAAGTTATCAAAGCCCAACAATTTTACAGTAATGGATTGCAGCGATCTGGTGCACTGAATCAGCATTATGGCGGTCCAGCCAATCAGTTGTATGATATTAAACATCGATATGATATATGAACCGTGTTGCCCCATTGATAACCGGCTTGATAGCAAGGCTGGCTTTTTTTCCTTAAAACCGATGATACCGGTCGTGGCCAGTATGAGAGTACCTATTAGATGTCCTAATAGGATAACAATAATACCCGTCTTAATTCCCAGAGGGGCTATTAAACTGCCGGTCATTATCTCGGCCAGGGATACTGCTGCTCCAAACCAGAGCGCCAATAAACTGAACCCACCTATCTTTTTCTGACTAGTCAATCGATACACCTACTTTTCTATTTTACTAATAAAGTGGTTGGTAGATGGGGATGAGATTAACTTTGAATGCTGGGGTAAAAAAAATAAGATGCATAAGTAAATGCATCTTCTTATTATCGGACACAATTACTTTCCTACGTTGGCATTACCCAAACAGGTTCAAAGGGTCAAGCCTCTATTGGCTTTCTCAGCTTTCGCTCCCCTAGTAACTATAAATATTCTCTTTATAACTATGTTCTGTATTGTAATCTATTTTGCGTTTAATGTTAAGGAGAAAGTTAGTCAGATCCCTGATTATTTCACATTATAGTCCATACCCATATACTTGTCGCCTGCTTTCAGTTCACTTAGCATTTGACTTAGCCGTCTGATCTGTGTTTCCTGCCGTTTGGCACGGGTAATCCAACCGATGTAATCATTTTTTTGATAGGGTGGTCGTTTGAAATAATTTGCCACCAATCTTTCTTCAAAAAGCGCCTGCTTGATAAAATTTGGCATGTTGTACGATTTCCGCTTTAAAACTGCCATATAATCACCCTCCCGCTAAAACAGTTATTGTCTATACATTTTTCATGTCAGCCTCAAAAAGGCGATGAGCGCCTTAAATATATTTATCGGCTTTTTTTATTCTTCTTACAGGGATTACAGTCTTCTAAAAATTGAAACAAAAAAGCCTGAGTAAATACATACTCTACTCAGGCGGCCCTTAATCCTTGTAAACTCCTTAGTTTTTACTGTTTTGCAAATTCGGTACTCTTAATATTATTTACGCGCAGGTAAATTCCACTTAATCGGCCGATCATCAATCCCAGAATGACACACATTATTACATCTGCCATAACATTTATTTTCAGAAAATTCCCGGCAATGTCTTTTAAAATAACTAGAAGCAGAATAAGACCGAAGTAAATACGATCAAAGGAAATCGTAATAACCTCAAAAACCGAGTGAACCTGCATAGGCACCAATCTACTCATCCAAAGCCCAACCGCTAGAAAAGGGAGAAAAATACCCAAGGCCCAGGACAAATAAAAGATATTCAATATCATATCGTGGTGGAGACTCCAGCCAAAAATGCTCGAAAAGATGATAAGAATAACTATTCTCATCTGTATTTTAGTTTTACTATGTTTATATATATGCGGTTTTTGCGGTTCGCTTACATTTGTCATTTCACACCTATTTTCATACTAGCTCACTTGGAGCGAGATGCCTTTCAAAAATTACGAATTAGTACTATATGCTTTGAGATCATTATTGTCATTATATCTCATATTTTGCGTTGTAATTCTTAAAAATAAAAAATATGAACCTCCGAAGAGGTTCATATCGTCCAAAGTGTGACAAGCACATTGCGTAACAGCTAGCTTGCTTTTTTTATAACCGTCCTGTTTCTCCCAGCATATTTCGCTTCATACATCCCCTGATCAGCTCTTAGAATTACGTTAGAGAAATCTCGCTCAGCAGAATTTACCTCTGATATACCAACGCTAACTGAAATTGAGATTTTTCCATTGACGTTCTCGGACTTGAAATACCACTGCTCTATTTCCCTGCGAATCCTTTCGCCTACACAGTACGCCAATTTCTCGCTGGTATCGGGCAATATAATAATAAACTCCTCACCGCCCCATCTAGCCGCAATGTCATCTTTCCGAATGTTCTTTTTAATAACTTCAGCGATCTGTTGTAGTACATAATCACCAGTACTATGCCCATACCGGTCATTTACATTTTTAAAATGATCGATATCCAGTACAACAACTGAGAAAGGAGATGAATTATCTTTGGCTGACTTTTGCAGTTCTGCAATCGCTCCATCAATGTATCTTCGATTGAACAGATGAGTCAGGTAATCAGTTCTCAGTTCATACTCTATACGGGACTTAGCCTCATGTAAATCCTCATTTGATTTGATCAGAGATTGCATCAGGTTGTTGTTTTCTCGCAGTGAAAAGTACTGTCTAATAATAAGTAGAAAAAGAATGATTATTCCGCATATAGAAAGCGGCTCTTGTTTATAATAGTTGAAGCCCCACAGAACCATAAAAATAATCATAATACTGTATGTTAGGATAGCATTCTCGTAAATAATTCCCTGTTTGCAATCACTAACTATGTTATTTATTGTAGCTAGCGAGATTTCTTTCCATTTGTTAATTCTTTCCTGGCTTGTGTCTATATCCATTATGAAAACTCCTTTTATAGGTCATTTTTGATGGTGTTCATACCAAATATAATTTTACAAATAAATATATGGTAAAATTGTCACAAGACTAATATCGGCAATTATCAACATCTTTTATAGCATAATTTATCAAATTGTTATTTATAATTTCTGGCCTGACCCAAGTGTCTAAAAGAGGAAACTTAATTAATACATCTAATAGGGGAAATAGTTGACATTAGTGAATCAAAGTATTAAATTTTAAAGAATATATTTTCAGAATTACTGCAGTTAAATAACTAGAGCAAGGAGATATTATAATGACATTTTACTTTGAAGAACCTTCTTATACATTTAGTGAGTATTTACTCGTACCTGGATATTCTTCAACCAAATGTGTGCCATCTAACGTTATTCTTAAGACTCCATTAGTAAAGTTCAGAAAAGGCGAGGAACCGGCCATTTCAATGAATATCCCCCTGGTATCTGCCATAATGCAATCTGTTTCAGATGATAATATGGCAATTGCACTGGCAACCGCAGGCGGAATTTCATTTGTGTTTTGTTCTCAATCCGTTGAAGATCAAGCTGCTATGATTAGTAGAGTAAAAAATCACAAGGCGGGCTTTGTTAGCAGCAATTCCAACATTAAACCCGAACAGACCCTAGCCGATGTTCTCAAACTTAAAGAAAAAACTGGACATTCAACCGTTGCGGTTACTGATGATGGGACTTCAAACGGCAAGTTGCTGGGTTTAATAACCAGTCGCGATTACAGAATAAGCAGAACGCCTCTTACTGCCAAGGTGCACGACTTCATGACTCCTTTCAAATCTTTAATGTGCGCCCATGAAGGTATCACCCTTAAAGAAGCCAATAATTATATTTGGGACCACAAGCTCAATACACTTCCGGTAGTTGACGAAAATCAAAATCTGGTATCGCTGGTATTCCGCAAAGACTACGACACTCATAAAGAAAACCCTGACGAGCTGCTTGATTCATTTAAGCGATATGTGGTGGGAGCAGGCATAAATACTAAGGATTACGAACAAAGGGTACCTGCTCTGGTAGAAGCCGGTGCCGATGTTTTATGTATAGACTCGTCAGAAGGATTTTCAGAATGGCAAAAAATAACCATTGAATTTATACGCAAAAGATATGGTGATACTGTAAAGATTGGGGCGGGCAATGTAGTTGACGAAGAAGGTTTTCGGTATCTTGCCGAGGCGGGAGCAGATTTTATAAAAGTTGGTATAGGCGGCGGTTCAATATGTATTACCCGTGAACAAAAGGGAATCGGCCGAGGTCAAGCTACCGCATTAATAGAAGTCGCCAAAGCCAGAGATGAATATTTTGAGAAGACTGGAGTATATATCCCCATTTGTTCAGATGGTGGCATTGTTCACGATAATCATATTACTCTTGCCCTGGCGATGGGTTCCGATTTTGTTATGCTGGGAAGGTACTTTGCACGATTTGATGAAAGTCCAGCCAACAAGTTTAATATTAACGGCAATTTTGTTAAGGAATATTGGGGGGAAGGATCAAATCGAGCCAGAAACTGGCAACGGTACGACATGGGCGGTACAGAGGAGCTCTCTTTTGAAGAGGGAGTTGACTCTTATGTTCCTTATGCAGGAAAACTAAGCAACAATGTTGAGATTACTTTAAACAAAACAAAATCAACCATGTGCAACTGTGGTGCAATAACCATACCTGAATTGCAAAAAAAGGCCAAGTTAACTCGTGTTTCGTCCACAAGTCTCGTTGAGGGCGGAGCACATGATGTAATACTTAAAGACAATAATATATTGGCAGTAAAATAGAAGCCCCAAATGGATATCCTATATGGCTCTTTTGATAACGGTTCTATTTCTGCCTGCACATTTCGCTTCATACATCCCTTGATCAGCTCTTAATAAAACTTTACAAAAATCCTGCTCAAGGGAATTATCTTCTGATAGGCCAATGCTCACCGACAGCTTGATGTTTTGCGGACCATTGTCGGATTTGAAAAGATTGCCAGCTATTTCGCTGCGTATTCTTTCACAAATAGAGTATGCCAAGGTCTCCCCGGTATTAGGCAATATGACGATGAACTCTTCACCGCCCCATCTAGCTGCGATATCATCTTTCCTAATGTTAATATTAATAATTGCCGCAATCTGCTGGAGCACCTGATCGCCGGTACTGTGTCCATATTGGTCATTAATTTCCTTAAAATGATCGATATCCAGAACCAGAACTGAAAAAGGCGTCGGATTTGTTCTTGCTGCTTTTTGCAGTTCGGCCAGTGCAACATCTACATATCTTCTATTGAAAAGCTGGGTTAGATAATCAGTTCTAAGCTCATATTCTATACGGGACTTGGCCGCATGCAACTCCGCATTTGATTGGATCAGCAATTCCATCAATCTCCTATTTTCCAGCAGAGAAAAGTACTGTCTAAGAATAAGCAGAAAAATAACAATCATGCCACCAATAGAAAGCGGGTCTTGTTGATAATATTGAAAACACCACATGGCCAAAAAAATTATCATAGCACCGTATGTAAAGAAACCACGCATATAAATACTGCCATCTTTGGGGCTTTGAACAGTGTTTTCTATCGATTCAGGAGTAGATAGATGGAATTCAGCAGATTGCAGTGCGACAACGGATAATCCTAAAAAGGATGATGCCCAAAGAGGATCAAGCCAACTGCCGGATTGGTATATACCCAGCAGGGATTGGATGCTAAAAAATTGATCTGCCAAAAACCACATACCAGCTATTATTAACATAATTCTGCTTCGGAAATATTTCTTGCTATCAGCATCATTAAAATAGAGCAACAGAATGACCATTAAGAGCCCTGCATCAAAGATAGGATATCCAAGCACGGCCAACTTTTCTTCTCCCGAGAGTACTATGTTATTCATGACAGGCAGTAAAATATATTTGATTTCTAGAGATATATAGATGACCATCACGATGAGAACATCAAATCCGCTGCGTGCAGCTGAAAATCTACTTTTCTGAGGGATATGGAGAAAAAATCCAATCAGGATAAGGAAGGCACTAATTAAATACCAAGCGTCGCTAGTAGATACAACTGGACTAACACCTCCAATAAGTTCGGTATAAGCCCAGTTAAGATCTCCTATAAGAAAAACTACTCCACCCACTAAGAAAATAGTCCAAATCCCTTTAGTCTTTCTTGACGAAAAAAATTGAATAGTATATAGAATTATTATTAGGCTTACAATGATTCCCGCAGGACTCATAAGATCAGAAGCTACGCCAACATAATCTCTAGGAATCAACAAAAGTAGTGCATAATAAATTGCTAAATAAATTAGCAAAATATCTATTGCATTTTTTTTCAAATGAAGGATTCTCTCCCGGTTTATTTCTGGGTTCATTATAATGAACTCCTTTACCCTGTCATGTTTATTAACGGTGTTTACCCCTGTCTACCCACTATTATTTTATATTAATATATAAATAAGGTATACAGTTGGAAAAGTTGGTAGTCCACATTATTAGTATCGGCTATCAGAACATATATTTGATAGTATAAAGCAGAGCTGATTTTTAGTGATCCAGAATTGCTCAAAAGGTGGAACTTGGATTATAGGATGGAGACTGGTGGACAGGATAAATGCAATTCTTGATGAGGACTAATATCGTGTCAGCAACAAAAGCACCGGCCATTTAACGTGGCCGGTGCTAGATGAAACCAAGAATCGCATGCTTATGTTAGCTACAGCAGTTGCTGCCGTCCTTGCCCATTTTGGCCATTACTTCCGGAATTAATTCTACTAGTTTAGATAACCCTCCTCCCTTTTGGTTAAGCGAATAGACCTGAGC